>PJUE01000043.1_pt1 | contig 206142 bp, 196 predicted proteins | sample 1512171 | NCBI WGS metagenome assembly PJUE01 (sample SAMN08177674, study PRJNA422409) | Feces metagenome, whole genome shotgun sequencing project. | isolation source: Chicken feces (3) enriched on wood chips: alkali lignin treatment | host: Gallus gallus | place: USA: Madison | collected 2015-01-15
CAAAATCACCCTCACAAAGCTTTAAAAGGAATGAGCCCTTGGATATATAAAAATCAAATAATGAAAATAATTAATAACTAATTTTTTATATTTTTAACTTGTCCGAAAAAGGGGAAGCCTACAAGGTCGACATTTTATTGTTCAACCTGTAAAACCATTGTGCCGAAAATCTTTTTACAACGGTATCGGTTTCTCTGTTGGCTCTCGTTGCCAAAACTACATCTGCCCCTTTTTCGTATGCGGGAAGCATTTCAAAAATCAGTTCAAAAGGATCCTACAAATCAACATCCATAGGAATCATTAAATCAGCTTCGGCATGTTCCAACCCGGCAAATAAAGCTGCTTCTTTCCCAAAATTTCTCGAAAAAATTAATGCTTTACAATTTGTATGCTCAGTAATCAAGTGGTTTAGAATGGTTGGTGTTTTATCTTTACTTCCATCATCGACAAATAAAACGCTTGCAGAGTATCCTTTATCCACTAAAGCTTCGTTAAATTTCAAAAACGTATTAAAAAAGGTATCAATACTTAATTCTTCGTTATAAACAGGAACAATTATACAGATCTGTTTCATAAATGACTGTAATTATAGGTACAGCCAAAAATACATTTTTTAATTTTACTAAAGTAAAAATAAAAACCGATGGTACTCAATCGGTTTTATTTTCTTTTTCCAGTTGTATCAGATGTGCCATATTCTTTATCACTTTATCGTGTTTTAGAACAAAAGGATTTTCTTTATTCCACACATAACCGGCAAGTACGGCGCATATTTTTTCTTTTACATCAGGGTTTTCAGGCTGATGGTAGAAAAGTTCCTGCAAATTTCCTGTATACCATTCTTTTACATACGTTGTAAAAACACTAATGCCTTCTTTCATATAATCGGCATATTCCGTTTCCCAGTTCACCATTTCTCCCTGCAGTTGTCGGAATGCCAATTTAGCAGCCAGTATGCCCGATTCGGTTGCAAAACAGACGCCTGAAGAAAATACAGGATCTAAAAATTCCGTACTGTTTCCGGTCATTACAAAACCTTCACCATGCATTTGTTTCACAGCAACGGAATAATTGGTCAGCTTTTTAGGTTCAAAAAGAAACGGAAGACTTCCAAAACGCTTGATATAATAATCTGATTTTGAAATTGCATTTTGTAGCGCTTCAGTAGTATTTTCATCTGTTGAAAGAGCATTGATAAAATCGGTAGGACCGACAATACCTACACTGGTATTGCCATTTGAAAAAGGAATGACCCATAACCACACTTCTGTTTCCAGAATATCAAAAGAAATAAGGGTTCCCTCCTCGCCTGCCGGTCGGTTAACATCTTTTATATGCGTAAAAATAGCCGAATGAGGATTGAGTTTCGAAGGTTCATCCAAATCCATTAATCGGGGTAAAACCCTTCCGTAACCGCTGGCGTCAATTAGAAACTCAGCTTCAATGATTTTTAGAGCACCTTCTTTTGTACGGATCGTAGTTTTTGAACGCGTACCTTCAAATACTACTTCGATTACTTCACTTTCAAATTCGATGTCAACACCTTTATTTTGTAGTTCATCTGTAATGGCTTTATCAAAATCGGAACGGGGTACCTGCCAGGTCCAGTCCCATCCTTTTCCGAATTTCTTACTGAAATCAAAAATGCATATTTCTTCTCCTCGGATAAACCGGGCACCTAATTTTTTTTCAAATCGGTAGGTATCCAGTTTTTCAAATAAACCGGCTTCATCGAAATGATCCATCACACGTGGAATCAAACTTTCGCCTACCACGATGCGCGGAAATTTCGTTTTTTCAACAATCTTGATATTTATATTCTTTTTATGCAGGTATCCTGCAGCCACACTTCCGGACGGTCCGGCACCGATTATCAACACATCAACATTTTCTGTGGTCATCATATCATATAATTTTAAAAAGATTAAATTTGCTGAAAATTATAGGGTCAAAGTTATTAACTATTTGCCATATTTTTCTATTTATTAATTTATCTTTTAGCCGATAATGAACATTATCAATGAATATTTAACGCTGAGTGAATTTTCAAAAATCATTTTTGAAAATAAGCAGATTGAAGTCCATCCTGAAGTAACCAGACGCGTGATTGAAAGTTTTGAGTTTTTAAGAGACTTTTCATCCAATAAAGTCATTTATGGCGTCAATACAGGTTTCGGACCAATGGCTCAATATCGCATAAAAGAAGAAGATTGCCTGCAATTACAGTTCAACCTGATCAGAAGCCATTCATCAGGTACCGGACAGCCTTTGTCAGCATTGCATACAAAAGCGGCAATTCTGGCTCGTTTAAACACTTTATCCAGAGGTAATTCCGGCATTCATATATCCGTGATAGAACTGATGAAAGAATTGATCAACAGAGACATCACACCGTTGATTTTTTCTCATGGAGGCGTTGGTGCAAGTGGTGATCTGGTACAATTGGCTCATCTGGCTCTGGTATTGATCGGTGAAGGTGAAGTGTTTTATAAAGGGGAACGCAAAAGTACAAAGGAAGTATTTGCTATTGAAAATCTAAAGCCGATTGAAGTAAAAATAAGAGAAGGCATCGGACTTATGAACGGTACATCGGTGATGACGGGGATTGGTATTGTAAATGTGCGCCAGGCAGAAACCTTATTGGATTATGCTGTAAAAGCGTCTTGTATGATTAATGAACTGGTACAGGCGTATGACGACCATTTGTCAGAAACCCTGAACCATACAAAACTCCATAAAGGACAGCAAAAAATCGCTGCGGATATGAGAGCCCATCTGGCAGACAGTCAACTGGTGCGCAAAAGAGCCGATCATTTATACAGCGGTACCAATACAGAAGAGGTATTTAAAGAAAAAGTACAGGAATACTATTCCATTCGCTGTATTCCTCAGATATTGGGACCTATTTCCGATACGATAGAAAATGTTGGTACCATTCTTGAAAATGAAATTAACTCTGCCAATGACAACCCTATTATTGATGTTGCAACACAGCAGGTGTATCATGGCGGTAATTTTCACGGAGATTATGTTGCACTGGAAATGGATAAACTGAAACTGGTGATTACAAAACTGAGCATGCTGGCAGAGCGTCAGCTCAATTATTTGCTCAACGCCAAAATAAATGAACTATTACCTCCGTTTGTAAATTTAGGAAAACTCGGATTCAATTTTGGAATGCAGGGAGTACAGTTTACTGCTACTTCCACCACAGCAGAAAATCAGGCATTATCAACTTCCATGTATGTACACAGCATACCTAATAACAATGACAATCAGGATATTGTAAGTATGGGTACCAATGCGGCCCTTATGTGCAGTAAAGTAATCGAAAATGCTTTTGAAGTATTGGCCATAGAATACATAACCATAGCTCAGGCTATAGATGCACTGGAGATAACGGCTAAACTGTCACAATCTTCTAAAAAAGAATATGACAACATACGCCGTATTGTTGCAACTTTCAGTGAAGATCAGATCATGTATCCTTATGTACAAAAAGTAAAAGAATATTTAATGCAAGCCATAAATTAATACACATAATTTAGTATAAATTCGTGTTTAAAAATAAATAACTGACAACCAATGAAGTGTGCTTTAGTTACCGGAGGTTCAAGAGGAATAGGAAAAGCAATTTGTTTAAAACTGGCATCGGAGAATGCCTACCATATACTCATAAATTATCAGTCCAATGAAGAAGCTGCGTTGCATACATTGGCAGAAATAGAGGCTTTAGGAGCTACTGCAGAAATACTTAAATTTGATGTAGCAGATCATGAAGCAGTCAATAAGGTATTGCATACCTGGAAAGAAAACAATCCGCAGGCGGTTGTGGAAGTCATTGTAAACAATGCCGGAATCACACGTGACGGATTATTTATGTGGATGCAGCCTGAGGACTGGAAATCAGTTATAGATACCACATTAAATGGTTTTTACAACGTGACCAATTTCTTTATTCAGGAAATGCTGCGCAGCAAGTACGGCAGAATCATAAACATGGTTTCCGTTTCGGGAGTAAAAGGAACTCCGGGCCAGACCAACTATTCAGCAGCCAAAGGAGCACTCGTTGCAGCCACAAAAGCCCTTGCTCAGGAAGTTGCCAAACGAAAAATAACCGTGAATGCTGTAGCTCCGGGTTTTATAAGAACCGATATGACAGCGGATCTCGATGAAAAAGAACTCATAAAAATGATACCTGCCAACCGATTTGGAGAAGCGGAAGAAGTAGCGAATCTCGTAGCTTTTCTGGCGTCGGAGAAAGCAGGCTATATTACGGGCGAAACCATAAATATAAACGGAGGTATTTATTCTTAAGGTATGGACAACAGAGTAGTTATTACCGGAATGGGAATTTATTCCTGTATTGGAACTTCTCTTGAAGAAGTAAAACAATCATTATACGAAGGAAAATCAGGAATTGTTTTTGATCCTGAAAGAAAACCATACGGATTTCAGTCTGCTTTAACCGGAAAGGTTCCGGTACCCGATCTGAAAAAAGTACTGCACCGCCGTCAGCGTATTACCATTGGTGAAGAAACGGAATATGCATATCTGGCTACAATGGAGGCACTTAAAAATGCAGGTATAGATGAAGCCTTTTTTAACAAAAACGAAATAGGACTTATATACGGAAATGACAGTGTCTCAAAAGCCGTCATTGATGCAACCGATATTGTGCGTGAAAAAAAGGATACGGCTTTGATTGGTTCGGGGGCTATTTTCAAATCAATGAATTCCACGATCACCATGAACCTCTCCACTATTCTCAATATTACGGGAATCAACATGACCATCAGTGCTGCTTGCGCAAGTGGTTCTCATGCTATTGGTTTGGGCTATATGATGATCAAAAACGGTTTACAGGATACTGTGATTTGTGGTGGAGCTCAGGAAATTAATAAATATGCCATGGCGAGCTTTGACGGATTAGGCGTTTTTTCTCCTCAGGAAAAAGAGCCGGCAAAAGCTTCACGGCCTTTTGATGTCTCACGGGATGGATTAGTACCCAGCGGAGGCGGAGCAACCATCATTCTCGAGAGTTATGAATCGGCTGTAAAGAGAGGGGCTCCTATTATTGCAGAAATTGTCGGGTATGGATTTTCGTCTAATGGTGGTCATATCTCCACACCCAACGTAGAAGGTCCCGCAACGGCTATGAAAAAAGCATTGAAACAGGCCGGACTAAAACCGGAAGAGATAGCCTACATCAATGCTCATGCTACCTCTACTCCTGTTGGAGATGCCAATGAAGCAAAAGCCATACATGAAGTATTCGGAGCGTCAAGGCCATACGTGAGTTCAACCAAATCAATGACTGGTCATGAATGCTGGATGGCCGGTGCCAGCGAAATTATTTATTCAACGCTGATGATGCAGCATTCTTTTATAGCGCCCAACATCAATTTAGAACAGCCTGATGAAGATGCAAAATTGTTAAATATTGCAACTAAAACAATAAATAAAGAATTTGACATATATTTGTCCAACTCTTTTGGATTTGGTGGCACGAATTCTGCTATAATCGTAAAAAAGATAAAATAAAAGCATAAATGAAGATGGAAGCAATCATTGAAAAGGTAAATGATATTTTAGTTGAAGAGTTTGAAATTGATGCAGAACTTATTTCCGGCGAAAAAAATTTAAAAGAAACATTAGATCTGGATAGCCTTGACTATGTAGATCTGGTAGTAATTATTGAATCTAATTTTGGGGTAAAATTAGGAGAAGCAGACTTTGTCGGAATTAATACATTCCAAGACTTCTATAACGTAATTGAGGATAAAATTACGGTAAAAGCATCGTAACATGAGTCAGTGGGACGGTAAGTCTAAAGGAACCCTTTTAGGATATAAAATATTTGTTTTTAGTATAAAAAAGCTCGGAATCAGAGCAGCTTACGGACTGCTGATTTTTGTAGCTTTTTATTATTTTATATTCTATCCCAAGAGTTTCCGCGATATCTTTTATTACCTGCACAAAAGACAGGGGTTTTCCTATGTAAAATCCATTTTTATGGTCTATGGGAGTTACTTTACGTTTGGAAAGGTATTAATCGATAAAACGGCAATTTCTGCAGGAATGCGCGAAAAATTTACCTATGAGTTTGACGGTATAGAAACACTTAAAGAATTATTACACGAAAAAAAGGGAGGTATTCTCATCAGTGCTCATGTAGGTAATTTTGAAGTAGCGGAAAAATTCTTTGCGGATATCGATATGGATTTTCAAATCCATTTGGTCACGACTGATCAGGAACATTCGGTTATAAAAAAATATATGGAAGGTATTTCCGGAAAACCCAAGATGAAATTCATTTTTGTAAAAGAAGATATGTCCCATATTTTTGAGATCAATAATGCCTTGGCTGCCAATGGACTGATCTGCTTTACCGGAGACCGCTATTTTGAAGGATCCAAAACCATGTCTGAAAAATTTTTAGGAAGAGAAGCTACTTTTCCTGCAGGACCGTTTTTAATTGCTTCACGTCTCAAAGTTCCGGTTGCATATGTATATGTTATGAAAGAAAAAAAACTGCATTATCATTTATACGCCCGGAGATCAGAGACCATTAAACACAGAGATGCACAAGGATTACTGCATTCATATGTACAAAGTGTGGAAAAGATGGTAAAAAAATATCCGTTACAATGGTTTAATTATTTTGATTTTTGGAAAAAAGGCTGACCACACTGTTTATCTTTTAGCATATAACAGAAATGGGAAATATTTTATACGTTTTTAAGAGATAAAATAAGGCGAATCCAAAAAAGATACAGGTCTAATTTAATAAATTGTAATACTTTTACAACTTGCAAAAGAGGAAGATGAAAAACGTATTGATACTATATTATTCGCAATCGGGTCAGTTAAAAGAAATTGCAGATTCCATCTGTAAGCCTTTTCTGAATGACAACGAAATAGAAGTAACATACTATCAGATAAAAATGCAGCAGGAATTTCCTTTTCCTTGGAATTCAGAGGCTTTTTTTAATGTTTTTCCGGAAACATTTCAGCAGATTCCTCAGCAAATCATACCTCCGGAACCGGAAATAACATCCAAAAAATACGATCTTATCCTGTTTTATTATCAGGTTTGGTACCTTACCCCTTCTCTACCCGTCATTTCGTTTCTGAAAAGCAATTATGCTGCTCAGTTGCTTAAAGATACTCCGGTAATCACCGTAAGCGGCAGTAGAAATATGTGGGTATTTGCACAAGAAAAAATAAAAAAGCTACTGGCAGCTCATAAGGCTGTATTAGTAGGCAATATTGCATTGACAGACCGAAACATCAACCTCGTCAGTGTTATTACGGTAGTGGACTGGATGTTTTCCGGAATCAAAAGAAAAACATACGGTTTTCTTCCTTTACCCGGTGTTTCCCAACAAGAAATCACAGCAGCCGAAAAATTCGGTCATCTCATCAAACCGTATCTGATGGCAAACTATTACGAAGGATTGCAAAAAGAACTGGTGCGTAATAATGCGGTTGAAATAAGGCATTTTTTGGTCTCTATGGATAAAAAAGCCAACAAAATGTTCCGTATATGGTCCCGTCTGATCTTAAAAAATCCCTCGAAAAGAAAAATGCTAATCCGGCTTTTTAATTATTATTTATTTATAGCCATCTGGTTGTTATCACCGATCGTACATTTAATAGAAACCCTTTTGTATCCTCTTTTGTATTTTAAAATCAGGAAAGAAAAGAAATATTATCAAGGAATAAGTCAACGATGAAAGAAGTTTACATAAATAAAACCTCTCATTTTTTACCTAATGATGCCATTTCAAACGAAGAAATGGAACAGATTTTAGGACAAATAAATGATAAGCCTTCAAAAGCCCGAAGAATTGTTTTAAGAAACAATGGTATCTTATCACGTTACTATGCGATTGATAAACAGCTTACCATAACACATAACAATGCGCAACTAACGGTTGAAGCTGTAAAACGCTTGTTTGATACTGATTTTTCTGCAGCAGATATGGAATTACTATCATGTGGTACTTCAACTCCTGATCACTTACTTCCCTCTCATGCAGCGATGGTTCACGGACTTTTACAAAACAAATCGGTAGAATTAAATTCATCGTCAGGTGTTTGCTGTTCAGGAATGAATGCACTTAAATTCGGCTATCTGTCTGTAAAATCCGGTAATTCAAAAAATGCTGTTTGTACAGGTTCAGAAAGAGTATCAACCTGGATGATGGCAGATAAATTTCAAAAAGAAATTGAAAACCTTGACAGTCTCGAAGAGCAGCCGATTATCGCTTTCAAAAAAGACTTTTTAAGATGGATGCTTTCAGACGGTGCTGCTGCTTTTTTACTGGAAGATAGTCCTAAAGGAGCACATCCGTTAAAAATAGAATGGATGGAAGCCTATTCGTATGCATATGAGCTTGAAGCCTGTATGTATGCAGGCGGAGATAAGCTTGAAGACGGAAGCCTGAAACCCTGGAGCGATTATAAAACAGAGGAATGGCTTTCAGAATCCGTTTTTTCTTTGAAACAGGATGTGAAAATTCTCGATAAAAATATCTTAGAAAAAGGAGTGCAAAGCATGCGGGAAGCGATGTTGAAACACAGCATTACACCGGATGACATTGATTATTTTTTACCCCATGTATCCTCACATTTCTTTGTAGACGGACTGTATCAGAAATTTGCTGAAGCGGGATTGGAAATTACAAGAGAAAAATGGTTCATGAACCTTCATAAAGTAGGGAATGTCGGAGCGGCATCCATTTATTTAATGCTGGATGAACTCATGCATTCCGGAAAACTAAGAAAAGGAGACAGAATATTACTCTCTGTACCCGAAAGCGGACGGTTTTCATATGCGTATGCTTATCTAACAGTGTGTTAATATGAAAATACCCAACACAGATATCACATTTATTGAATCTCTTATTCCGCAAAGAGCCCCTTTTATCATGGTAAGCAGTTTGCTGGAATATTCAGAAACGCATTTAAAAGCGGGCTATAGTGTCAATATTGAGAATATATTTTTCAAAGAAAATAGGTTTCTGGAGCCCGGAATCATTGAACACATGGCACAATCAGTGGCCTTGCATACCGGATATCAGTATCATCTGAAAAACCAAAAAGCACCAACAGGTTACATTGGTTCAATCAACAAAATAGAAATTTATGAATTGCCGAAGCTAAATGATGAGCTAACGACAGAAGTAACCATCCTACAGGAATTTTTAGGAGTAACATTGGTAGACATCCGTACGCTGTGTAATAACCGTTGCATTGCTCAGGGACAGATGAAAACCGTAATTGCAAAATAGATGAACGTATTTCAAAACCAGGACATAACCCGGATCGCCAGATACCTGCCCCATTGTCAGCCCATGCTGATGGTAGATATCATTGATTATATTGACGATGAAAATGTAGATACCAGTTTTGAAATAAAACCCTCTACTCTATTTGTAGAAAACGATTTTTTTACAGAAGCGGGGCTTATTGAAAATGCAGCACAAACCTGTTCAGCAATTGTAGGACAACATTATTTTTTTGATGACAACAAACAGGAAATTGAAAATGTAAAAGTCGTAGGATTTATCAGTGCGATCAAAAAAATAGAAATATTTTCATTGCCTAAAGTACATACGGTAATAAAGACAAAAGCCAAACTGGATTCAAAATTCATGTCTGACGATTATCAGATTTGTACGTTGCAGATAGAAATATTTAATGATAACGAGTTAACTTTGAGAGGAATAATGAATTTGTTTTTACAAAAAACGACGGATGAAAAAATCTGAAGTACCTCAGGATAAAAGCAGCCTTAACAATAAAAATGTAAAAGAGCTGTACTATGCAGTAGATGAAGACGGCAAATATACCACAGAGCTAAGCTCAGGATGGGAGCCGAAAACAATTGTTCAGGAAAAAACTTTTGAGCTTATCAACGAAAGAATTGAAGAAGCCAGACAAAACGTAAAAAAAGGGATTTGCAGCCCTGTTGTGTACTTTATGGAAGTAAATAAAATGGATTGGGCCATTTTATCGGACTATATGGAAATGTGGAAATGGAGAATTAAAAGACATGCTCAACCCAAAGTATTTAAAAAACTGAGCGACAAAACCATACAGAAATATGCGGATACCTTTGGTATTACAGCAGCAGAATTAAAAGCATTTAAAGGAGAATAAATGAAATTGGATTTCAAACATCATCAATCGGCCCATTGTGAAAACGGAGTTGCCTCTAACTTGCTCAGAAATAAAGGAATCAATTTGAGCGAACCGATGGTATTTGGAATCGGTTCAGGCTTATTTTTTGTTTATTTACCTTTTATAAAAGTAAATCATGCTCCGGCCATATCATACAGGCCTATGCCCGGGTTGATATTCAACCGTCTGGCAAAGAAATTAGGTATAAAAATAAAAAGACAGAAATTTTCCAGCACAGAAAAAGCACAAGAAGTACTGGAATACAATTTGGCACACAATATCCCATCAGGTTTACAGGTAGGTGTCTACCACCTTTCCTATTTTCCCGACGAATACCGTTTTCATTTTAATGCTCATAATCTGGTTGTTTACGGAAAAGAAGAAAACAATTTTCTCATCAGTGACCCTGTCATGGAGCATGTTACCACACTTACGGCAGATGAACTGGAAAAAGTACGCTTTTCCAAAGGAGCATTATCACCGAAAGGGCACATTTATTATCCGGTGTATATACCGGAAAATCTGCCGTTGGAACAAGCCATCAGAAAAGGAATTCGAAAAACCTGCACGGATATGTTGGCTCCCGTACCCATAATCGGAGTAAGAGGAATACGGATGGTTGCACGTCACATCCTCAAATGGCCTAAAAAGCATGGTGTCGGTAAAGCCAACCATTATCTGGCACAAATGGTACGGATGCAGGAAGAAATAGGTACCGGAGGCGGTGGATTCCGATTTATTTATGCTGCTTTCTTACAGGAAGCCGCTGTAATACTTAAAAACGAAAGACTAAAAGAACTGTCTGCAGACATGACAAAAATCGGTGATCTGTGGAGAGATTTTGCCGTAAATGCATCTCGTGTATACAAAAAACGCAGCCATCAGGAAAATGTCTATGAGTCCTTATCAAAAGAACTCATGCATATTGCTGATTTAGAAGAAAAATTTTTTAAAGAACTAAAAAAAGCGATTTAAATGAATACCGTCATCCAGATCCATGAGCTTTTTAAAAAATATAAAGGGGCTGATTTCTTTTCAGTAAAAGAGCTCTCACTTGCTATTCAACAACAGGAAATAGTCGGACTCATAGGGCCTAATGGTGCCGGAAAGACCACTCTGATTTCTATATTGTGCGGGTTGATCCACCCTACTTCAGGAACATTTACGATAAAAGGACTTACCTATACAGATCATGCTTTAAAGATTAAAAATCTGATAGGAATAGTACCACAGGAATATGCCCTCTATCCTACTCTTACGGCAAGGGAAAATCTTACCTATTTCGGAAGTCTGTACGGATTGAAAGGAAAAAACTTAAAAAATAAAATAAACGAATATCTCACCATTTTAGGTTTGATTCATTTTGCCGATAAGCGCATCGAAACCTTTTCAGGAGGTATGAAAAGACGCATCAATCTGATAGCAGGCATATTGCATGATCCTGAAATTTTGTTTTTAGATGAACCTACAGTCGGTGTAGATGTTCAGTCAAAAAACGTCATCATTGATTTCCTCAATGAACTCAATCGCAAAGGAACTACCATTATTTATACCTCTCATCACCTGGCAGAAGCAGAAGATTTCTGTACCCGTATTGCCATCATAGATGAAGGGCGGATTTTTATTGAAGGTACTCCTGAATTTCTCATTCAGTCTGTGACCGGAGCAACAAATCTTGAAGAGGTCTTTTTAACACTAACCGGAAAAAAACTAAGAGATGCTTTATAAAATCTGGCAATCCGTTTTTAAAGAATTTCTTTTACTCAAAAGAGATATCGGCGGGCTTATTACCCTTTTTGTAATGCCTGTAGTTCTGGTAATTACAGTTACCTTGATACAGGATAGTGCCTATCAGGTAGTTTCAGAACACAAAATGCCGCTATTATTGTTAGACCATGATCAGGGAAATGTTTCGGCTGATATCAAAGAGCAACTCAACGCCTCTGATATATTTGAAGTAGTTACGGATATCGATGGCAAAAAACTGACGGAAGAACTCGTAAGAGACCAGGTATATAAGGGTAATTATCAATTAGCCATCATCATTCCGCAACACCTGTCGCGTGATTTGAATTTAAAGGTAGAACAGAATGTCAACAGCATCCTCTCTGATTTTGGAGTAGAGGAGGCTGGTGTTGTGTCTCAAGAAGAAATACAAACCAAAGAAATAAGGCTTTATTTTGATCCTGCAGCACAGATTGCTTTTAAAAACGGTGTAATGACCAACATCGATAAAATGGTCTCACAGATAGAAAACAGACTCATCTACCAGTCTTTTGAAGAACAGTTGGGAGACACAAAAAGTTTTAAGGCAGATGCCGGTTTTATCTCGTTTAAAGAAATGGTACCGCAAACCAAACAGAAAGAAGTAGTGCCCAATTCGGTACAGCACAATGTACCTGCCTGGACCTTATTTGCGATTTTCTTTATTATTGTTCCATTTGCAATTAACATTGTCAAAGAAAAAAACCAAGGTACAAAAGTGCGTTTGATTACCAATCCCACACCATATGCTGTATTGATGATGGGAAAAACCATTACATATCTTATCATTTGTCTTCTACAGTTTTATATCATTCTGGCGGTTGCCTTATATCTTTTTCCATATTTCGGATTACCAGAACTGCATCTACATGGAAAATTACTGGAAATGTCTGTCATGACTCTGTTTGCAGGCCTTGCAGCCATAGGATGCGGCATTCTTCTGGGAACCATAGCCAAAACTCAGGAACAGTCTGCCCCTTTCGGTTCCACATTTGTCGTAATTCTGGCAGCATTAGGAGGCGTATGGATACCTGTTTTTGCAATGCCTTACTATATGCAGATCGTGTCAAAAATATCACCAATGAACTGGGCATTGAACGGATATTATGATATTCTTTTGAGAAATGGTACCTTAAAAGACATACTTCCAGAAATGTTATTGTTATTTTTGTTTTTCATTGTTTTAGCCTTTTTAGCCCTCATCTATGATAAAAAGAAAAGATTTGTTTAAAGAGATAGCCGAACTTACGGTCAGACAGCCCTTTCAGGTACGTTTCAACGAAACAGATGCTTTGGGTATTGTCTGGCATGGAAACTATATAACCTATTTTGAAGATGGGAGAGAAGCTTTTGGCCGGAAACACGGAATTTCTTATTTAGATGTGCAGCACCATGGCTTTACAACGCCCATCGTTAAAACAGTATGCGAACATAAAATCTCTTTAAAATACGGAGATACAGGATATATAGAAACGGTGTTTATCGATACTCCGGCAGCAAAAATGATCTTTAAATTCAACATATATAACCAACACGGACAATTGGTTTGTACAGGAGAATCTACACAGGTTTTTCTGGATAAAAACGGGGAACTGGTTTTAAACCTGCCTGAATTTTTTGCGGTGTGGAAACAAAAAGTAGGATTGCTCAAATGAAAAAAGTATTCATAAAAGAGACCAACATCATTACCCCATTAGGATTTGATGTTTCAAGTAACTGGACGGCTTTAGTAAAAGATCAGTCCGGTATTGAAATACAGAATCAATGGGAAAATATACCTTCTGTATATGCTTCCTGCATCAATACAGCCGCATTAAACAAAGCATTTGATGCAGTAGTAACCACTAGTGCTCCTTTTACAAGAGTAGAAAAAATGCTCATTCTGGCATTGGAATCACTGATAGAAAAACAGGGTATAAAAGAAGATACGCTATTGATACTCTCAACGACAAAAGGAAACATTTTTTACTTGGAAAGCGGAGAGACAGTTCAGGCGTATCTTAACGAACTGGCAGAAAAAATCGCCCGTTATTTTCATTTTCAAACCAGACCAATCGTTATTTCCAATGCATGTGTATCAGGAGTAATGGCATTATCTGTTGCCAGGAGAATGTTACAGATGAACACAGCTTCTGATGCCTATGTCATAGCGGTAGATGAGGTAACAGAATTTGTACTTTCCGGATTTCAGTCTTTTCAGGCATTAAGCAGCCAGCCTTGCAGACCTTATGATGAAAAGAGAAATGGAGTAACATTGGGTGAAGCAGCGGCAGCAGTATATGTTACGGCGCAACCCGACCAAACGAAAGTGGAAATCATAGGAGATGCTAATATAAACGATGCCAATCATATTTCAGGACCTTCAAGAACAGGAGAAGGTTTGTTTTTAAGCATACAGGCTGCGATAAAAGAAGCGGGTATTTCACAACACGCTATTGATTTCATATCTGCACATGGAACAGCTACCTTATACAATGATGAAATGGAAGCTGTTGCCTTCAACAGAGCAGAGTTGAATAAAGTACCGCTAAACAGCCTTAAAGGCTATTACGGACATACATTAGGTGCATCCGGATTGCTTGAAACGGTCATCGCCATAGAATCGCTGTGCAGGAACCTGTTAATTTCTTCCAAAGGATTTGAAAATCCAGGTGTTTCGCAACCCCTAAATATAATACAGCAGCATACAGAAAAAGAAATCAACATAGCGTTGAAAACGGCTTCCGGATTTGGAGGGTGTAATTCGGCCATGATATTTAAAAAAGCAGAGTAGGATGGAGCAGTCTTTATACATATCTCAAACCGTTGTCATAAAAAACGGGACGTATATTCACAACGGACAGGAGCTATTGCATACTTCAATAGCTGATATGACAGGTTTTATTAAAGAATGCTATAAAATGCTGGGTATGGAATATCCGAAATTTTTTAAAATGGATAATTTGAGTAAGTTAGCTATTTTAGCCGCTGAAAAAATACTGAAGGGAAAACAGCAAACCAATACGGCATTATTGTTTTCCAATGCCGTTTCAAGCCTGGATTTTGATCTGAAACACCAGCAGACAATCGCTGATAAAGAAGCCTATTATCCGAGTCCGGCGGTATTTGTTTATACCCTACCAAACATCTGCATCGGAGAAGTTAGCATCAGACATCAGCTAAAATCAGAAAGTGCCTTTTTTGTTTCAGAAAAATACGATACGGGTACCATGTTTGATTATACAAATTATCTTATACAGCAAGGTAAGGCAGATCACGTAGTTTGCGGATGGATCAACCAATTACATGATGCCTATGAAATAGTGATGTATCTGGTAGATAAACAGGGTGAAAGAATACACACAAGAGAAGAAATAAACAAAATATTTAATTAGAATGGAAGCTTTAAAAAGAGAATTAAAAGAAAGAATTATTGAGGTATTAAATCTGGAAGACATTGCAGTTGAAGATATTCAGGACAATGACCCGCTGTTCGGTGACGGATTAGGACTTGATTCAATCGATGCGTTGGAATTAATCGTTTTGATGGACAAAGAATACGGTATCAAACTAAGCGATCCTAAAGAAGGAAAATCAATTTTTCAATCGATAGAAACAATGGCGCAGTATATATCAGAAAACAGAACAAAATAAGAACGTGAAAAAAGTTGCTATAACAGGTATGGGAATCATCTCCGCTATTGGAAACGACAGCGAAGAAAATTTTAATGCTTTAATTCAGAAAAAAACGGGTATTGCTCCCTTACAAAATGTAGCGTCTGTTTTTGCCCATAAACTTAAAGCAGGAGAAGTAAAGAAAACAAATTCCGACCTGATAGCAGAACTAAGGCTGCCAGAAGATAATTCCTATACGCGCACAGCCTTACTTGGAGCCTATGCTGCAAAACAAGCTGTGCAAAATGCGGGTATTGAAGATATCAATGAATACACCACAGGACTCATTTCTTCAACAAGTGTAGGCGGAATGGACTTTACGGAAAAACATTTTTTTGAGTATTTTAAAGACAGCAGTTTAGATAAATACATCACAAGCCATGACGCTGGTGATACTTCTAATAAAATAGCAGCGTATCTGGGTATCAAAGGATATGTTTCCACCATCAGTACAGCGTGTTCATCTGCTGCAAATGCCATCATGTTGGGGGCAAGGCTCATCAATGCCGGAAAACTGGATAGAGTGATTGTAGGAGGGACAGATGCATTATCTAAATTCACCATCAACGGATTCAATAGCCTTATGATCCTCTCTGACGATTACAACAGACCTTTTGATGACGCGCGTAACGGTCTTAATCTGGGTGAGGCAGCAGCGTATCTTGTATTGGAATCGGAAGAGAGCGTACGCCAATCGCAAAAAAAAGTATTAGCCTATGTGAGTGGCTTTGCCAATACTAATGATGCTTTCCATCAGACCGCTTCATCAGAAAACGGAGAGGGAGCATATCTCGCAATGGATAAAGCTTTAAAAGTAGCACAGTTAAAGGAAGAATCTGTTGACTACGTAAATGTACACGGAACAGCAACGCCCAACAACGATTTATCTGAAGGCAGAGCATTGGTACGCCTCTTTAAAGAAAAAGTGCCTGATTTCAGTTCTACAAAAGCCTATACAGGTCATACACTTGCTGCGGCAGCGGCAATTGAGGCGGTATACAGTGTGCTGGCATTACAACACGGTGTGGTATATCCGAATCTGCATTTCAAAACGCCGATGAAAGAAATACCCCTGATACCCAACACCGAACTAAAACAAAAGCAGATACAACATGTACTTTCAAATTCTTTTGGATTTGGAGGCAACTGTTCTTCTATAATATTTTCTAAAGCCTGATGAAAAACGTTTATATCAATGGAGTAGGAGCGGTTACTGTTCAGGGAGTTTATGATGAAAACTTCTTCGGAAAAGAAACAGTACCTCTAAATAATGTAAATTATGCACAGCATCCTTCTTATAAAAACTGGATTGCTCCGGCTATGATCAGAAGAATGTCTACAGCAGTAAAAATGGGTATTTATGCGTCACAGACAGCTTTAGATGATGCACAACTTACTACTCCTGAAACCATTATCACAGGAACCGGAATGGGATGTCTGCAGGACTCCGAGAAATTTCTCAGAAGCCTTATAGAAAATCAGGAACAATTTCTGACGCCTACCTCTTTTATACAATCCACCCATAATACCGTAGGAGCGCAGATTGCTCTGCGGCTTCAGTGCAAAGGCTATAATTTTACCTATGTAAATGGTGCCAATTCTTTTGAAAATGCTCTTTTAGATGCCAAACTTCAGATAGAAAACAGCGAAACACAAAATGTTTTGCTTGGTGGTATTGATGAGATATCAGATTATACATTAAGCCTTTTAGAAAAAATACAGCATATAAAAAAAGAAGGAGAAAGCATTGATTTCAAAAATCCTCAAACCAATGGAGTGCCTTTTGGGGAAGGTGCTGCATTTTTTGTTTTATCAGATGAGAAGACAGCGGAAACCTATGCAGAAGTAAAGGATGTTTCTGTTTTCAATACCCTCAATAAACACGATATAAAGACTGAGATAAATAATTTCCTACATCAAAACCAACTTGAGTTGGAAGATATTGATGCCTTAATATTGGGTAAAAATGGAGATATAGCATTTGATGCTATTTACAAAGAAGTTGCTGAGATGTTTCATAAAATTCCACAGGTTTATTACAAACACTTATCAGGAGAGTTCAACACAGCTTCTGCAATCGGGTTTTTAGCGGCCAGCCATCTTATTAAAAAACAAACTATTCCTGTATCATTACAATTAAACCAAGTACAGCCTGCTGAAATAAAGAAAGTATTACTATTCAATCAATACAGGGCAACGGATTTTAGTTTTGTCTTATTGTCGCAATGATAAAACATAATTACATATGGTTCCTGGCCGTTTTGGCATGTCTTTTTATATTGGCAGCACACCATTATAATCAGGCACAACTGCATTGGATCCTATATGTTCTTATCATCTGTGTGGGCATAACAGCCTGGGGCTCATTTGATATCCGATCCAATTATTTTACTAAAGTCTGGTACAGAAACAAACAGCTGACAGAAAAAAAAATAGCCCTAACGTTTGATGACGGCCCACATCCAATCACGCATCAGATATTAGATCTGTTGCGGGAATACGAAATGAAAGCAACTTTCTTCTGTATCGGAAAAGAAATCGAGAAATATCCGGAAATACTAAAAAGAATACATCAGGAAGGGCATACAGTAGGAAACCATACTTATACACATTCTACTAAAATGGGTTTCCTATCTGCCAGAAAAATAACTCAGGAAATAAGAATAACGAACAAACTTATTGCGGAAAAAATTCATCAGAAACCACAATTATTTCGCCCTCCGTTCGGAGTTACAAATCCTAATATTGCGACTGCAACACAAGACCTCAAAATGAAAGTAATCGGTTGGAATGTACGCTCTCTTGATACTGTACTGTCAAAAGAACACGATATACTGGGCAGGGTATTACCTCGCATAAAACCCGGAGCAATCATCTTATTTCACGACACTTCAGAACGTACGCTGCACGTATTGGAACAATTATTGCCTTATATGAAAACTAAAGAATACCAGTCCGTAACGGTAGATCAACTCTTAAACCTACAGCCTTATGAAAGCTAAAATAACGTATATAATCATCTCCTTCTTTTTATCTGTTGCTCTGTTTGCACAGCAAAAGATGACCGATGCAGAAATTAAAACATTCAAGGCTTCTATAGAAAAAGAGGCGGCAAAAATGACCTCTCTGACAGCTGATTTTGTTCAGCAGAAACACATGGATATAGTATCAAAAGCGATTGAATCTAAAGGTGTTTTCTACTTAAAATCACCCAATAAATTACTGTTGGAATATCAAACCCCGCAAAAAATGAAGATTGTTTTTAAAGAGGGAAAAATGCACGTAAAGAGCAATGGAAAGGTGACGACAACTGATCTTGCAAAAAATAAAAAATTCAAACAGCTCAATGACCTCATTGTAGGTTCCTATAATGGCAATTTGCTAAATGATAAGGCTTTTGATATAGTGTATTCTAAAAAAGGAACCACTAAAATCGCTAAACTCACTCCAAAAGAAAAAGCGGTTACCAAATACATCAAAGCCATAGAGCTGTATTTCAACAATAACGAAACAACGGTTTCGGAAGTGAAAATGATGGAATCTTCCAGTGATTATACCCTGATCATCTTTAAAAATAAAAAGATAAATGTGGAGGTTAACGATTTAATATTTAATTTTTAGTATATTTGGTTCATACGAGATAACAGGAATAAATACTTTTTTCCTTAAAAATCTTTGAAATAAATAACTTTTATTTTTCAGATATCATTTATAAATATCTGTATCACACTGATATCAGAATTTCAATAAAGAATTGTCAGATAAAATCCTGGTTAAAAAATTGGAGAACGAGTATATGGCCTCGTTATTCTTTATCCTGTTTGGCAATGCCTTGACTGACAGTATAGCACCTCAGTAAACAGATGTCTATTATATACTGGGATACCCGAACAGATGCTCACAGTACTTACAAATGATTTGGTTACAAACCGTTCAGCAATCTGAACAGCGATAAATAAACGACCAAAAAGCCATCTACAATATAGAGAATAACTTTTTACTTCTATTCACATACCGGGCAGTAATTGAAAAAAAAGAATTTAGTATAAAATTCAAAAGAAAAGATTATATTCGAAATTTAAAAAAAATGTGAATAACCTTGCTGAATAGATTTTTTATCTACTATAAAACAATACTATTAACGATAAAAATGTATAAAATTAAATTATGAAAAAAACTACTCTAACTATCTTATTTATTATTACGGCACTGTCCGCTACGGCTCAGGACAAATTTACAAAAGGTATAAGAGCCGGAGTTAATCTAAGCAGTATTTATAATGTTGGCGGGGAAACAAAAGCCGATTTTTACATCGGAGCTGTCGGTGCCATCAAATTCACCAGATTCTACACGTTACAGCCCGAGTTGAACTATTCAAGACAAGGGATGAATAATGTGCCGGTAGGCAGAAGAGGCGATGCTTCCAATTCCGTGGCCGAATATTCTGATATCAATCTCAATTACATCAGCATTACCGTTATGAACAAGTTCAATCTCAAAAAGTTCTTTTTACAGGTAGGCCCAAGTTTTGATATCTTGACCAAAGAATCCAAATACAGTTCCAATAACATAGATCTATCTGCTAATTTCGGTTTGGGGATGGATGTAACTTCAAAATTTACGATTGAAGCACGGTATAAAGTGGGGGTAGCTGATTTATACGAACAGAATAATTATAATTTTTTTCCGTTTGATGACCTTAATTACGGATCTACTTTTCAGATAGGAGGAATTTTTAAATTCTAAAAAAAGTTCTTTTTAAGATACAGTTCTATGAAAAAACACCATTTTTTACTCGTATTGCTTACAGCCGGTTTTTTGAGTCATGCTCAGAATAAAATGGAAACCGGAGTGCGTGCCGGAATTAATTCTTCGACATTTACCAACATGGAAGGTTCTTCTTCCACGGGATTTTATGCCGGATTTTATGGACAATTGAAAATTACGGATACGTACGCTCTACAACCTGAGTTCTCCTTTTCCAGACAAGGAATGAATGCAAAAGCAAAACCCTATAACATAGATGGTGTCCAGGTAATAATGGAAGATCAGATACATCTCAATTATTTTGCAGTTGATATTCTTAATAAATTCAACTACAACCGTATCAACTTTCATATAGGTCCTACCTTTGATGTACTCATCTCTTCAGAAGATTATATCAACACAGGGGTTGATCTGGGCTTTACTTTTGGAGTAGGTTATCAAATTACCGATCAGATCGGGATAGAAGGGCGCTACAAAAAAGGATTGCTGGACACCATTGATTCAGATTATTACTACTCAATGAACAACTCCAGAAGTAATACCAACAGTGTTTTTCAAATAGGACTCACGTATACATTCAAACAATGATAAAGCAGCTTATATACGCAATAGTCCTTTTTTCAGCGATAAGTGCTACTGCTCAGAATGATAAAAGCATGAACCTCCGTATAGGAGTTAACCGCTCTCATATAAAAAACGTTCAGGGTGATGTTAAAACAGGCTTTTATGTAGGCTTGGCTCGTAAAAGTCAGAAATCAAAACTATACACACTGCAATATGAATTTGGATTTTCAAGAGAGGGAGAGAAAAATGTAAGAGCTTATTTTGATGAAAGAGGCGAAAATGTATTGCGTGTAAAAACAGTACATTTAGATTATTTCACTGCTGAGGTCATGAACAAATTTTATCTAATCCCAAATTTCAATCTTCAGATCGGACCGAGTCTTGGTTTATTGGTTTCCAAATACGGCAATGGAGAAAACAGAGTAACCTTAGCCGCTGTTTTCGGTGCTGCCTATGATATTAACAGCGACTTGAGCATAGAATCTCGGATGAAAGTTGGCGTATCAGACAATGCCTTCACACCCGGTTATATTCCGGATACCTCAAACTACAACAATATGGTTTTTCAGGTAGGACTAACCTATAAAATTGATTAAACATGAAAAAAACTATTTTATTTATCGCAGTACTGGCATGTACTTTTACTTCACAGGCACAGGTAACTTTTACTCCGGGAATCAGAGCTGGTGCTAATATCAGCACAATCTCTAATACAGACGGATCTTCTAAAACAGGATTTTATATTGGAGCTGTAGGATCTCTGAAACTGGCAAAGTTTTACACTTTGCAGCCGGAAATAAGCTATTCCAGCCAGGGAGCAAAAGATATATCATTATATAACTATGATGATTCCTATAATGGATACATAGAGAAAAAAGATATCAACCTTGATTATGTATCGATCACTCTGATGAACAAATTTAACTTTCAACAACTGTTTCTTCAGGTAGGACCAAGTATAGATGTATTGGTATCTTCTTCAAAATATATCGCAAATGATATAGATATAGCCACCAATATTGGTTTGGGAATAGACCTCACCAAAAACTTTACCATTGAAGCACGCTTCAAAATGGGAATGATTGGTCTTATAGATGATTACTACAACTCCTATGAGAATTCAAATTATTACATCTATAACAACAATCGCGGAAGAACCTTCCAGATAGGCGGTATTTTCAAATTTTAAACACACCAAAAAGAACTTATACTAATAAGTTCTTTTTTATTTCATCAAAAGTTTTTTGCAAACAATGTATATTTGTTCTTAAAAAGAAGGTTTTATGCTGATAAACGATTTCTACACTCTTTCAGATTTTCACGAGGAAGAAAACAGAATACTCGCTCATATTGTTTTAAATGCGTCTCATGAGATTTTTAAAGGACATTTCCCGGGAAATCCTGTAACACCGGGTGTATGCATGATGCAGATTATAAAAGAGCTGGTAGAAAAAAGAACGGCAAAAAAACTTTTTATGAACCAATGCTCAAATGTAAAATTCATGGCATTGATCAATCCCGAAACCAATGCTGATCTAATGATAAAAATTGATCTTCAATCAATAGGTGAAGAAGAAATAAAAATAAAATCAGAAACCGTATTTGATGAAACGGTGGCACTAAAATTGGTTTGTAATTTTAAAATTGTAGCGTAATGAAGACAGTTATCGTATTATTCGTATCGATGATCAGTTTTATAATGACTGATTTGGGATCTGTGAGAAAAGCCTATAAAACGGCTCCGGCTTCAAAAGAAGCGGCTCATACTTTTTTAGGACAATTAGAAAATTATAGCGGAAACAATCAGACTCTAAAAGCTTATCAGGGGGCAGCCTATACTCTAAAAGCGAAATTTGAGAAAAAGCTGATTCTGAAAAAAGACCTTTTTGTAAAAGGAGCCACCATGATCGAAGAGGCGATAAAAAAAGAGCCCAACAATATTGAAATCCGGTTTATACGTCTTAGTATTCAGGAAAATACTCCGAGAATCATGGGATATAAGGGAGAAATTAATGAAGATAAAGAAAAAATCCTGAAAGAATTTTCAAAACAGGAAAAAGACATACAAGCCTTACTGAAAGATTTTGTAAAAACATCAGAGTCGTTTACAGCAGAAGAGAAAAAGCAATTATTATAACGTGCAATTACAAGAAAATCTCAGTGACTCCATTCAACAATTAAAAATATGTATACTCATACCGACCTATAATAATGCGAAAACACTTCGCAGAGTTATACAGGGTGTTTTGGAGTATACATCCCATATCATTGTGGTAAATGATGGAAGCACAGACCATACGTCATCTGTTTTGGCAGATTTTCCTTCTCTCGAAGTGATTACCTTGCCAAAAAACAGAGGTAAAGGATATGCCTTAAGACAGGGTTTTAAAAAAGCATATCTTACAGGCTATGACAATGTCATCACCATTGACTCAGACGGACAGCATTATCCGTCAGATCTTCCTGTATTTGTAAATACGCTTAAAGCAACAGAAGAGACGGTATTGCTTATTGGTAGCCGAAATTTAAAGCAGAACGGAGTACCCGGAAAAAGCAATTTCGGAAACAAATTCTCCAATTTCTGGTTTTGGTTTGAAACCGGAATCAAGCTGCAGGATACACAATCGGGTTATCGGTTATATCCTTTAAAGTACATGCCTAAAAAGTATTTCACTACAAAGTTTGAATTTGAAATTGAAGTCATTGTGCGCGCTGCATGGAAAGGGATTCCAGTGAAAAATATACCCATATCCGTTTTATATGATCCGGATGAGCGCGTATCTCATTTCAGACCTTTTACTGATTTTACACGGATAAGTATCCTCAATACTATTCTGGTACTTATTACACTCATCTATATCAAACCAAGAGATTTTGTAAAAAAACTCAAAAAAAAAAGTTTTAAACAATTTATAAAAGAAGATATTCTGCAAAGCAATGATACCAAAGAAGTAAAAGCTTTATCAATTGCGTTGGGAACATTTATCGGAATTGCTCCCTTATGGGGACTTCAAACTTTTCTGGCCATCTTTTTACCCAGTATGTTTCGGTTAAACAAAGTTCTTTCCTTTGTTTTCTCCAACATAAGTATACCGCCTATGATTCCGATCATTATCTATTTGTCGTTAAAGACAGGGAGCTTATTTATAGCATCAGAAAAAGGGTTAGCTTTTGACCTCGATACTATCACGCTGGAATCTGTTGCCGATCATATTGCACAATATCTCGTAGGAAGCATTGTTCTTGCTTCAGTAACAGCTTTGATATTTGGAGTTATGAGTTACTGTCTTTTAACCCTTTATTCAAAAAAAAGCCTTAAAGATGGATAAGATATTTTATGCCATACATAGGTTTGTGGAAAAAAACAAACTTCTGTCCTCTTGTATTGCAGTTGCATTTTTACTCCTTACGGGATTTTTTACCTCTAAAATAAAGTTTGAGGAAGACATAACACGCATTATTCCTAAAAATGAAAAAACCACTGAAACGGCAAAAGTGCTGCAACAGCTCAATTTTACGGATAAGATAGCCGTTATTATTGAAAAGGATGCTGAGGGAACTGAAGAAGATATGATACAACTGGCACAACAGTTTCTGGATACAATTCCTGTTGCGTCTTCCTATATCAAAAGCATTCAGGGAGCAGTAGATGAGAGTTTTATTCAGGAATCTTTCGATTTTGCCTATCAAAACCTGCCTTTATTTCTGGAAGAAGCAGATTATAAAACGCTGGAAAATAAAATCCGGACAGACAGCCTGAAAGACAGAGTAGCTGACAATTTCGAAATCATATCATCCCCCTCAGGCATTGTTGCCAAAGATTTTATTGTAAAAGATCCTTTAGGGCTTACATTTATCGCCTTAAAACGCTGGCAGCAGATGAATATGGGCGCAGATATGGTTTTAGAAAACGGCTTTCTCTTTACCAAAGACAAATCAAAGATACTGCTGTTTATTAACCCTGTTCTCAAAGGAAGCGAAACCGAACAAAATACCTCATTTGCAGCACAGCTTTACGGAATTCAGAACACGTTGAATCAACATTATTCCGGCAAAGCCTCGATAGATTATTTCGGATCCTCGTTAATTGCTGTTGCGAATGCCAAGCAGATAAAAACAGACATCTTTACCACAGTATTGATTTCGATGGGAGCTTTGATGCTCATTCTTATGCTTTTTTATAAGAGAATACTCATACCCATTCTTATATTTATTCCTTCTGTATTCGGTGCATTGACAGCTCTCACTGTACTGTATTTTGTAAAAGATTCTATTTCCGCAATTTCAGTGAGTATTGGAGCTATATTGCTCGGAATTACCATAGATTATTCCCTTCATATACTTACGCATTATAAATCTAACAGCGATATAAAAGCACTATATAAAGAAATTACAAAACCGCTTATCATGAGCGGTACTACAACAGCCGTGGCCTTCATCTGTCTGCTGTTTGTCAAATCCGAAGCCTTGATTGATCTTGGAATATTCGCTTCTTTGGCTGTAATCATCTCAGCTTTGTTCTCGCTGCTCATCATACCTCACTTATACAAACCGGCTTCAACAGAAAGTTCAGGAAATAACCTCATTGACAAAATGGCAAAATTCTCTTTTCATTCCCATAAGGGATTGTTGGGAATTAGCATAGTGCTGATCATCATAAGTTGCTTTACATACAGTAAAGTACATTTTGACTCGGATTTGTCTAAACTTAATTTCATCCCTGAATCTCTTCAAAAAGCGGAACAAAAATTGACAGATACAGAAGATAAAAACCTTAAGGCTTTATATGTTACAAGTTATGGGAATGATATTGAAAAAGTGCTCACAACTAATCATCAGCTGAATGAGCAACTAAAAGAGAAAAATAGTGTGGTAGCCAACCTCAGTTCCGTTTCCGATATCATCCTGTCACAAAGCCTGCAAAAAGAGAAAATCGAGCGTTGGAATGCTTTCTGGAAACACCACGACAGAACTGCTCTCGAAAGACAACTTGTTGGGTACGGACAGGAATATGGTTTCAAACCTGAAACACATGCTCCTTTTTATCAACTGCTGCAACATCATTTTATACCTCTTACCATTTCAGATTTCAGAAAGTTCAATTCTTTGCTTTTTGATGAGTTTATAACCGATAAAGAGGGTTTTTATACGGTATCCACTGTCGTAAAAGTACCTTTTGAAAAGAGAGATGAATTTGTAAATCAATTTTCAGAAACATCTCATGTAATGGTTATTGACCGCCAGCAGATGAGTGAAAATTTTCTGGGAGAACTGGTTCATGACTTCAACGCATTGATCAACTATTCTTTCATCGCAGTGCTGCTCATTCTTTGGCTTTTTTTCAGACGTATTGAACTGGTGATCATAAGTGCAATTCCAATCGCAATCACAGGCTTGGTTACCGCCGGTCTGATGGGAATTTTTGATATACCCTTCAATATCTTCAGTTCCATTGTCTGTACATTGGTTTTTGGGCATGGAGTAGATTTCAGTATTTTTATGACCAGTGCCTTACAAAAACAATACAGTACGGGTAAAAATGAATTACAGACTTACAGAACATCTATACTTTTGGCGGTGCTGACCACGATTCTTGCCATCGGAGCCTTGATATTTGCAGAGCATCCGGCATTGAAATCCATTTCTCTGGTCTCTCTCATAGGAGTATTTGCTGCCCTTATCATCACTTTTGTTTTTTATCCGATATTATTCCGGATCGTGATTTCAAGCCGTCCCGAAAAAGGAAAATCACCTGTATCGCTGCTATTATTTGTACAAACGGTTGTTTTCTTTATCTATTACAGTATCATGGGAGTATTTTTGTCTTTGATGCTGCGTTTTTTCCTGTGGATTATACCGGCTTCCAAAGAAAAAAAATACAAATGGTTTGGTAAGGCGATGTCGCTTTTTATGAAATCAGTATTACACTTAAAACCGACAGTCACAAAAAAACTCATCAATATACCCAAAGACGATTTTAAAAAGCCCGCTATTATTATTGCCAATCATACTTCATTTCTGGACACACTGGCTATCGGTATGTACAATCCCAATATTGTATTTCTGGTAAACGACTGGGTATGGAAATCACCTATTTTCGGACGTGCCGTACGTTTGGCAGGTTTCTATCCCGTTTCTCAGGGAATAGACGGAAGTGTAGAACACTTACGGCAACGTATCGGAGATACTTTTTCTCCAATGATTTTTCCGGAAGGAACACGGTCGTATACCAACGAAATACAACGGTTTCACAAAGGAGCTTTCTACCTGGCAGAAAAACTGCAGTTAGACATTCTGCCGGTTTATATTCATGGAAATTCGGAAGTAATTCCCAAAGGCGATTTTATTATTTATGACGGTCAAATTATAGATTACATCGGAGAGCGGATTTCCATAACCGATGAGCGATTCGGAACCAATTATACAGAGCGTACAAAAAAAATCAGCCGACACTTCAGAGAAACGTTTGAAAAAGTGCGTCATCAGTTGGAAGATGAAAACTATTTCAAAAAGAAATTGTTTTTAAGCTTTCTGTATAAAGAAACCGAAATAAACAGAGCTGTACGAAAAGATTTCCACCAGCACAAATCCGTATATCACGAACTTAACAGCTATCTTGGTAAAAAAGAAAAAATCGTACATTTTGCGGATGATTACGGACAGCTTGATTTCCTTTTACTTATGCAGCAAGCCGGAAGAAGTATTGAGACCTATATGGCGGATATAGAAAAGAGAGCAGTGGCTTCGACCAACTACATAACAAAAATTCGTAATTTAGTTTATCTGGATGCTTACCAAAACAGTAATGAAAAATATACGGTATGGTTATTTTCAAGCAAAACAGAAAATATAAACATACCGGATCATATTCAGAAAATTGTTCTTCTACTGTCGGGTTACTACCAATATATACCGGGTTTCAGACAGGTACAGAAAACGGAAAAAATTATTGTTTTAGAACGCAATGGAAAAGAAGGAGATATATGATGTTGTTGTGATTGGCAGTGGATTGGGCGGATTAGTATCTGCCCTGATACTGGCAATGGAAGGTAAAAAAGTACTGGTTCTTGAAAAAAATAATCAGTATGGCGGTAATTTACAGACGTTTGTAAGAAATAAAACCATCTTTGATACTGGTGTACACTATATCGGAGGGCTTGCACCCGGTCAGAATCTCTATCGTTATTTTTCCTATCTTGATATCATTGACCAGTTATCGCTGGAGCAAATGGATGCAGACGGTTACGATTATATCTCTTTTGGAAACCAGAAGATTCAATATCCGCATGCTCAGGGATATGAAAACTTCGTAAAACAGCTTTTGGTTTATTTTCCTGAAGAAAAGAACGCTTTGGAGCAGTATGTGAAAACTATACGTGAAATCTGCAATAGTTTTCCTTTATATAATCTGGCAGAGGGTACGGGTTATGATGAAAATAAGATGAGCATCAATGCTAAAGCATTTTTAGACAAAATTACGCAAAACGAAACCCTCAAAGCGGTTTTATCAGGCTCCGGTTTTTTATATGCAGGAACAGCCGAAACCACTCCGCTTTATGTACATGCCCTCATTGTAAACTCCTATATTTCCAGTGCCTGGCGCTGTGTAAAAGGAGGAAGCCAAATATCGAAAGTATTAGTAAAACAATTGAGAAAATACGGAGCGGATTTATACAAACACCAAAGAGTAACCGGTTTTGAATCAGATGGAAATCGTATCATAAGCTGTGCAACGGATAAGCATACTTTTTACGGAAATTTGTTCATCTCTAATATTGATATCAAGCAAACTATTGATATGGTCGGTGCCGAAAAATTCAAGCAGCCTTTTGTAAAACGGATAAAAAAGTTAGAAGTAACACCTTCCGTTTTTTCAGTTCATATTGTCTTAAAACCCCAAACCATTTCTTATTTCAATTACAATATTTACCATTTTAATTCTGAAAATGAAGTTTGGAACTGGCGAAATCCTCTGGATGAGCAATGGCCAAAAATGTATGTACTTACTACAAATCCCGTAAAGCATGGTCAGCCATTTGCTGACAGCCTTACCGTAATGACCTATATGGATTTCGATGCAGTAAAACAATGGGAACATACCCATAATACGGTAACAGACAGCAATAATAGAGGAAATGATTATGAGGATTTTAAACAAAAATATACTCACAAAATCATTGATACACTCGAAAAAAGATTTCCTGAAATAAGACAACAGATATCAGATGTTTATGTTTCTACTCCACTCTCATACAGAGATTATATTGGTAATGAAAAGGGAAATATGTATGGATTTATAAAAGACTCCGAAAACTACCATCAGACAGTAATCGCCTCAAAAACAAAAATGGATAATTTATTCCTTACCGGTCAGTATGTACGCATGCATGGAATCCTGGGGGTTACCATAAGTGCGTTTTTTACCTGCGCAGAAATCCTTGGACGAGAATACTTCCTGTCAAAAGTTCAACAAAAAACAGCCCATGTATAAAGTAATTACCTTAATTCTATTGATAGGATTACTATCTTCATGCTCTGTAAATAGAGGAGTTCTTAAAGATTATGAATTGTTTTCCAAAGAACAGACGCAAGCCTATACGGTTCAGAAAAAAGAAACAGTATGTGTGATTGGTCGTGACTTTTTGAAAAAAAATGAAGTGGGAAACTGGGAACTTTTTATTTCGGGAACACCGGAACAGTTGGGAGCCAAACAAGGATTGCTTACACAGGATTTGTATGCCCATCAGGAAGCCGTTTTCTTTAACCAGATCGATAGTCTAATTCCGCAGAAAAACAGACAGAAATGGTTGCTCAGATTTGTAAAATGGTACCACAGAGATATCACAGACTACATCCGCAAGGAATATAGGTCTGAAATATTTGCCCTCTCGCGCCAGTCATCCTATACAAACGACTTAATGGAAAATGCCTATCAGAGAGCTTTACTGTTACATGGCGCGCATGATATCGGACATGCCATGCAGAATCTCATGCTTGTGGGCTGTTCTTCTTTTGCCGTATGGGACAGTAAAACAAAAGAAGGCGCGCTTTATATCGGTAGAAACTTTGATTTTTATGTGGGAGATGCTTTTGCTGAAAACAAACTGATACAATTTGTAAAACCGGATAAAGGCATTCCGTTTGCTTCTGTTTCATGGCCGGGCATGATTGGGGTTGTTTCAGGCATGAATATCGAAGGTCTTACGGTAACAATGAATGCCGGTAAATCATCTATACCGCTTAAAGCCAAAACACCGGTTTCGCTCGTGGCAAGAGAAATTCTGCAATACGCCTCAAACCTAGAAGAAGCAGTACAGATTGCCTCTCAGCAGAAAGTATTTGTTTCAGAAGCGTTACTCATCGGAAGTGCAAAAGACCGTCGCGCCATTGTTCTGGAAATGTCACCTAATAAGATAACCGTTTATGAACCCGAAGAAAAAGATCAGCTCATTACAACCAATCATTTTCAAAGCGAATACTACAACAGGGACAGAAGAAATCAGGACCATATAAAAAACAGCCATTCACTCTATCGCTATCAGAAAATTGCTCAACGGTTAAACGAAGAGACTGAGGTATCGGAAAAAGAGATAGCAGAGATTTTACGGGACAGATCAGGATGGCAGCATAAAACTATTGGCAACGGAAATGAGAAAGCACTCAATCAGCTGTTGGCGCATCATGCCGTAATATTCAAACCGGAAGACAGGCTTATGTGGGTTTCATCAGCACCCTATCAGTTGGGCACTTTTAAAGCCTATGATCTGAATACCATCTTTAGTGACAGCCTTGATTTTACAAAGGATATTGCGGAAAAAAGGTTTGAAATTCCACCTGATGATTTTCAATACACAAATGAATATGCCGATTATCAAACGTTTAAACAATACGATAAAAAAATGGATGAGGTTATTTCTGCAAAACAAACAGTTGATAATTCATTTATTAGTAATTTTATCCGGCTAAATCCAGATTATTGGCTTGTGTATTATAAAGCAGCAAAATATTATTATATTCATAAACTGTATGATTTGGCAAAAGAGATGTTTGAAGCTGCTTTGAGTAAAGAAGTCACTACCCAATACGATGTACAAAACATACACAAGTATCTAAAAAAAATCAGAAAAAAATGATACCGGAAATTGAAATGCAGTCTGCAGAAGAAATTAAGAAATTTCAGGAAGAAAAATTAGCCGGAATGCTGCACTATGTCAATCAACATTCTACTTTTTATCAGAAAAAATTCAAGGCAGAAAATATAGACATACAGCGCATCAAAACGCTGGAAGATTTGCAGCAGATTTCTGTAACAACCAAAACGGACCTGCAAAAATTCAACAGCGATTTCCTGTGTATCCCTCTCAATAAAATTGTTGATTTCTCTACTACATCAGGTACTTTAGGAGAGCCTGTAACCTTTGGTTTGTCGGATGCAGACTTAGATCGGCTCGCTTACAACGAAATGATTTCTTTTGAGTGTGCCGGTATCCGAAAAGGAGATACTGTTCAGCTCATGACCACTATGGACAGAAGATTTATGGCAGGTTTGGCTTATTTCTTAGGCTTGCGCAAGCTTGGAGCGGGTGTTATCAGAGTGGGAGCCGGAATTCCGCAGCTTCAATGGGACTCTATTTTGAAATACAAACCTAAATACCTTATCGGAGTTCCTTCGTTTCTACTAAAGCTAATGGAATATGCCGAGCAGCATGCTATAGATTATAATGCCTCGGGAATAAAAGGAGTCATCTGTATCGGAGAAGCATTGCGGACTCCTGATCTGAAACCGAGCATATTGGCACAAAGAATACAGGAAAAATGGAAGATTGAATTGTATTCTACTTATGCTTCTACAGAAATGAGCGCAGCTTTTACGGAATGTAATCAGTTTCACGGAGGGCATCACCATCCGGAACTTATCATCATTGAAATACTTGATGAAAATGACCGTCCGGTTCAACAAGGTGAGGTTGGAGAGCTGACCATTACGAGTATTGGTATAGAAGCATTACCCTTGATCCGTTTTAAAACAGGTGATATGGTTCGGTTGCATACGGCAGCCTGCAGCTGTGGAAGAAATACACCGCGTGTAGGACCTGTTGAAGGACGCAAAGAACACATGATAAAATATAAAGGGACCACAGTATATCCGCCGGCAATGCACGATCTCATTGCCTCATTTGAAGAAATCAGTTTGCACCTGATTGAAATTTCTACCAATAGCATCGGAACAGATGAGATTCTGATTCGCATTCATACAGCAGATGCTTCTGTAGCATTTTTACAGAAATTAAAAGATGCTTTTCGCGCCAAACTCAGAGTCACACCTCAGATTCAATTTGAATTAGCAGAAGATTTACAAAAGATTATTTTTAATCCGGTCAGCCGAAAACCGATAACATTTATAGACAAAAGAGCATAAAAGACATCGCCAAAATTATATCTTTGTACCAAAATATAACTTATGGCTCAAAAAGTACGCGTTCGTTTCGCGCCAAGTCCCACTGGCCCGTTACACATAGGAGGGGTTCGCACTGCTCTGTTTAATTATTTATTTGCTAAAAAAAATAATGGTATTTTTTATGTTCGTATAGAAGATACTGATCAGACCCGATTTGTACCTGGTGCAGAATCATATATTTTTGAAGCACTTAAATGGTTAGGAATAGAACCTGATGAAACCATTGGTAAAAACGAAAAATTCGGACCTTACCGTCAGAGTGACCGCAAGCATCTGTACAAAGAATATGCTTTGCAACTTATACATGAGGGAAAAGCCTATTATGCTTTTGACACTCCGGATGACCTTGAGGCTTTGAGAAAAGAAGCAGAAGCCAACGGAACTACCTTTATTTATAACCACAGTATTCGCGAAACACTCAAAACATCCCTGAATATGGAGCATGATGAGTTAGAAGCGCGTTTGTTTAATGAAGATCCGTATGTGATTCGTTTCAAAACCCCGGTAGATGAAACCCTGATTGTAAATGATATCATCAGAGGCGAAGTAAAATTCAACACCTCTCTGCTGGATGATAAAGTATTGTTTAAATCAGATGGTATGCCTACTTATCATCTGGCAAATATTGTAGACGATCATTTACAGGAAACATCACATGTTATCAGAGGAGAAGAATGGCTTCCTTCACTGCCGTTACACTATATGCTATACAGAGCTTTTGGATGGACAGCACCTGAATTTGCCCATCTTCCTTTAATTTTAAAGCCTGTCGGTAACGGAAAATTATCAAAAAGAGATGGAGATAAATTAGGCTTTCCTGTTTTTCCTTTGGAATGGAAATCGGAAACAGGAGAAACAGCATCGGGCTATCGTGAAAAAGGATATTTTCCTGAGGCTGTAGTCAACTTTTTAGCTTTATTGGGATGGAATGATGGTACTGATAAAGAAATTTATTCTCTTGAAGAACTTATCGAATCTTTTGATTTGTCAAGAGTAAACAAATCTGGAGCGAAGTTTGACCCTGAGAAAAATAAATGGTTCAACCACCAGTTTCTGATCCACAAAGAAGACAAAGAATTGGCCGCTTTATTTATACCGGTTCTTCAGGAAAAAGGAATTGAGGTAACAGCTGAATATGCAGAAAAAGTAATCGCTTTGGTAAAAGAAAGAGCGAATTTTATAACAGATTTATATGATCTGGCCGATTTCTTTTTCACAGCGCCGACTGCCTATGATGCTAAAGCACTCAAAAACTGGAAAGAAGATACAGCAGACAACCTCATACGTTTAAGCGAGGTATTAAATGCGATAGAGGATTTCTCTGCAAAAAACGTAGAAAAAATCGTAAAAGACTGGATTACAGAAAAGGAACTCCCTGTAGGGAAAATAATGCAGCCATTCAGAATTTCATTAGTTGGCGAAATGAAAGGACCTGATGTATTTGAAATCGCGGATCTTTTAGGTAAAGAAGAAACCATAAAGCGCATTCGGAAAGCAGTTGATATTAATCGTTAATTCTTTTAAAATTCATATAGAAATATCCCTTTTTAAGGGATATTTTTGCTTTTTTTAAAGTATATTTGATTGATTTAAAATACGTTTTATGAAAAAGTACTTTTTAATAGTAAGTATGCTGTCTGTAGTCGGATTTACATCCTGTTCTTCAGATGATAATTCCGGAAATGAGGGACAGCCAAATGTACTCATAGGTAAGTGGGTTCCTGAAAAAGCAAGCGCAGTTGTTTTCGGACAGGTTATGGAGAACTATACGTATCAATATCCTCACACTGCCGGATGTACAAAAGATTATATACAATTATCAGAAAATAATATTTCCAATCTCCATCGTTTTCAAGGGACAACCTGTACAGAAACAACTTCTGAATATCCATGGTCAAGAAACGGAAATATGTTGACATTAAATGTATTAGGTCAGCAGATTACAGGTGAGATCAAAACAGAAACCAATAATATATTAGTGTTAGAAAGCAGTGCGTCAGAATATGCAGACATCATAGCGCAGATTGCTCCTGAAATACCGGCGGCGCTACTGTCTACTGCAAAGATCAGGTTAACACTCAATAAAAATTAATTTATTTATTCAATTTTAATTATAAGCACATGATTTTAATCTATGTATTAATTTTTTTAGGAGTTATCTTACTCTTAAGTTCATTCTTTACCGTGAAGCAGCAATCTGCCGTTATTGTGGAACGTTTTGGAAAATACAACTCTATCCGCCAGTCAGGATTACATTTAAAAATACCTATTGTTGACAGAATCGCCGGTCGTGTAAACCTTCGTATCCAACAATTGGATGTAATCATCGAAACAAAAACAAAAGACAATGTATTTGTAAAATTAAAAGTTTCCGTACAGTTTAAAGTAGTTCAGGAAACGGTATATGAAGCATTTTATAAATTAGAATATCCGCATGACCAGATTACTTCATATGTTTTTGATGTTGTGCGTGCAGAAGTTCCTAAATTGAAACTGGATGACGTTTTCGAAAGAAAAGACGATGTAGCTGTTGCAGTGAAAAGAGAATTAAACGACGCAATGAAAACATACGGTTATGATATCATTAATACGCTGATTACTGACATTGATCCGGATATACAGGTAAAGAATGCCATGAACCGTATAAATGCTGCAGATCGTGAAAAAACGGCTGCAGAATATGAAGCAGAAGCAAGCAGAATCCGTATTGTGGCAAAAGCAAAGGCAGAAGCAGAATCTAAACGTCTTCAGGGACAGGGTATTGCTGATCAGCGCAGAGAGATTGCCAGAGGATTGGTAGAAAGTGTTGATGTACTCAATAAAGTGGGTATCAACTCACAAGAGGCTTCAGCATTGATTGTTGTGACGCAACATTATGATACATTGACTTCCATTGGGACAGAAAATAATTCTAATCTTATTTTATTGCCAAACTCACCTCAGGCTGGAAGTGATATGTTAAACAATATGGTGGCTTCTTTCACGGCAAGTAACCAGGTTGGTGAAGCAATGAAACAGGTAAAAGATTCAAAAGGAGGAAATAAGAAACAGAGGAGAAACTATGAAGATCCGTCTGATGAACGCAACAACCCACAGAATCCGTACCGATCTGATGAAGAACAGGATCTGTTGTAATATTATCATTAAATAAAAAATAAAACCGCTTTGATAGCGGTTTTATTTTTTATAAAGAAAAGAGACGCATCAGCGTCTCTTTTTTATAAATCTGTTAATTAGAAATTTAATGGCTGCTGATATCAGCATTGTCTTCAGCCCTGTTGACTTTCCTATCGAACTTCCAAAACTTGAAAACCCCGATTTTAAAAGATTGGCTGGAGAAAGAGCATTTTTAATCCCTTGTGTAGATCTTAAAAACCGTTGAAGATGTAATTCCCGTTCAACGCGTAAGATTTCTAATTCCCTGTCTATTTCCTGATATGAACTATATTTCGTTTTCATAAAATATGGTTTTAATTAAAGAAAATATCGGAGAACTTCCTAATCATTGAATGATCAATCAATTTTCTTCTAAATGAATAAATAAGCAGACACACGAGTAAATATGTACCTCCTATGATTAAAAATCCTAATGTTGTACTATCTAATGCAGATCCTATTGCAAAGGCTGCTGCAAAAGAAAGAAATAATAAAGCAAGCAGTAATAAAAGGCTTAAAACAAAAATTTTAAGAACTAAACCGGTTGCTTTCGTTGTGATTTTAAATGCCCAAAGCTGATAATAATCAATATTGGAATCTAAGAAAGCCTTTGTTTCTTGCTTAATTTCTTCAAAACTCTGTTTTATCTCTTCGTTTAAAGCCATAGAAATTATTTTACTTGAGCTTTCGCTGCGTCAGCTGCTTTATGTGCTCCTCTTTTTAATTCTTCTAATTTCTTTTCTAAAGCAGCAATTACATCTTCTGATTTATTTTCTGCTTTGTCAACCAATCCATTAATGGTTGATTCAATATCCACTTTTTTAGATGCTAAAAGTCCTTTAACCTGATTTTTTAAATCATCAAATTTAGAACCTAAATCGTCAGCACCGGATTTAAATCCTTTTCCGATTCTCTTACGGGTTTTTTCTCCCTGATCCGGAGCTAATAAAACACCTGCTACTGCGCCAACGGCTGCACCTGCTAAAATTGCTACTAATGTATTACCTGTTTTTCCCATAACATTTTATTTTAGATTAATAATTTTAAATAAAGTTAATAAAAAAAATGAGCGAATCCGTTAAATAAGGGTTAAAAAATATATGCTAATAATACAATTCACTGGTTTTTTGATGGATAAAAATTAAATAATTAGTGGAAGCCAAATAATGTCAAAAATCTTGAACGTTATGGTGCTTTTTTTGAGAAAAAAGTATCAAACAGCTTTTTTTTACTTTCTTCTTGATGAAGAGATTTGTTTAAGAACGGAAATAATAACAAAAAGAGGTGTGAAATAATAAAGTAATTAGTACTTTCATTTATAATATCGTATAAATCATGAGGATTTTTGGAGATTAGTTTGATTAACTGACTCATTTTTATATTTTTGCTTTCTAACTATTTATAAAACGTACTTGTTTATGTTTAAATCAAAAATGGGTATAGTTACGCTCGTAGCTATAGCTATCGCTCTTATCATTACTTTATTATATGAATTCTCTGTCGTTGAGTTTTCTCATGAATTTCTCATGGCAACGCGTTGGATTCTCGGAACCCTCCTTACCATAAATGCTGTACTAAAGAAAAACCTGACTACTTGGATTCTTACCTGTATGGTGTTGGGAATCTTCATAGGGGTCGATTTTCCTAATTTCGCTGCAGCGCTTCAACCTTTAAGCAGCGGTTTTATAAAACTTGTCAAAACCATTGTGGGACCTATTTTATTTGCTACTCTGGTATTTGGTATTGCAGGTCATTCTGATCTGAAGCAGGTAGGGCGTATGGCATGGAAATCCATGTTGTATTTCTTTTGTGCAACAAGTTGTGCCATATTTATTGGTTTGGCAGCTATCAATCTTACAAAAGCAGGAGTTGGTGTTGATATTGAAAATATGCCACATGAAGAACTTCCGTCTGTAGGTCCCAAAGTAGATAAAGCTATGGAGATTTTGCCGGAGCATGTACATGGCGTTTATAAATTTACATCTTTTATCAAGGATCTTTTTCCTGAAAATATTGTAAAAGCAATTTATGAAAATCAGGTATTACAGATTGTTGTTTTTTCTGTAATCTTCGGGATAGGTTTGGCAATGGTAGAAGAAAAGAAGCGAAAACCTCTTGTAGACTTTACCGAAAGTCTGTCAGAAGCAATGTTCAAATTTACCAATCTTATTATGTTATTTGCTCCCATAGGAGTCGGAGCGGCTATGGCGTATACAGTAGGACATTTGGGAGTAGATATACTTAAAAACCTGTTTATGCTTTTAGGAACGCTTTATCTTGCATTGATCGGATTTTTAGTGCTCGTTTTGTTTCCGGTAGCACTGTATCTTAAAATACCGGTAAAAAAATTCATAAATGCAATAAAAGAACCCGTATCCATTGCATTTGCGACAACGAGTTCAGATGCTGCTCTTCCAAAAGCGATGAGTGCTATGGAAAAATTCGGTGTACCAAGAAAAATTGTTTCGTTTGTGATCCCTACGGGATATAGCTTCAATCTAGACGGCACCTCTCTATACTTATCTCTGGCATCCATATTTGTGGCGCAGGCAGCAGGAATTCACTTGTCTTTGGGCGAACAATTAATGATTGCCTTTACGCTGATGATTACTTCAAAAGGGGTTGCTGCAGTTCCGAGAGCTTCGCTTATAATCCTGATTGCAACGGCAGATCAATTCGGATTGCCTGTTTTTATCATTGCGGCAATTCTGGGAATCGATGAATTGATGGATATGGCGAGAACTTCTGTAAATGTAATCGGAAATTGTTTGGCAACAGTGGTGATTGCAAAATGGGAAGGTGAATTTGATGAGGAAGCTCCCTATCGGGAATAAAGAATACATAAAAAAGGCTTCTATATAGAAGCCTTTTTTATTTTATATATGGAGATTATTCTTTACTTTCTACTTTTGCCCAGGTATCTCTTAAACCAACGGTCTTGTTGAAAACAAGCTGTTGGTCATTGGTATCTTTATCAACTGCAAAATACCCCAGGCGTTGAAACTGAAACTTATCTCCTGCTTTTGCGTCAGCTAAACTTGGCTCTACATAACCTGTTATAGTGTTTAGCGAATCAGGATTAATGTATTCTTTAAAATCGATTTCTTTATTACCATCAGGGTTTTCATGTGTAAACAAGCGATCGTAAATGCGTACTTCTGCTTTTATAGCATGCGGTATAGAAACCCAGTGTATGGTTCCTTTTACCTTTCTTTTACTTGCTTCAGAACCGCTTCCGGATTTAGAATCTGCATCATAGGTGGCATGAATTTCTGTAATACGACCATTTTCGTCTTTAACAACACTTTCTCCTTTGATGATATACGCATTCTTTAAACGTACTTCTTTCCCTAAAGTAAGACGAAAGAATTTACTGTTGGCTTCTTCTAAAAAGTCTTCTCTTTCGATGTATAATTCTTTAGAAAAAGGAATCTGACGATAGGTCATAATTTCCTCTTCAGGATTATTTTCTGCTTCTAACCATTCTTCTTTTCCTTCCGGATAATTGGTAATGATGAGCTTAACAGGGTCTAATACAGCCATTACACGCGGAGTGATTTTGTTCAGATCTTCGCGTACACAAAACTCCAGCAACGACACATCGATAAGGTTGGTTCGTTTGGCAATTCCTATCGTATCTGCAAAATTACGGATAGCGGCAGGAGTATATCCGCGTCGTCTCATACCTGAGATAGTAGACATACGGGGATCGTCCCAGCCGGTCACATGACCCTCTTTGACTAATTGCATTAGTTTTCTTTTGGAAACTACAGTATGGGAAAGATTTCTTCTTGCAAATTCACGTTGTTTCGGACGTACTTTATTTTCATCATAAATCTGATCCAAAAACCAGTCGTATAATTCACGGTGCGGTAAAAACTCCAGAGTACAGAATGAATGCGATATCTGTTCAATATAATCACTTTCTCCATGAGCCCAGTCATACATAGGATAAATACACCATTTGTCTCCTGTACGATGATGTGAAGCTTTAATAATGCGGTACATGATCGGATCACGCATCAGCATATTGGGAGAAGCCATATCAATCTTCGCTCTAAGAATATGAGTTCCTTCCTCAAATTCACCGTTTTTCATACGCTCAAACAAATCCAGATTCTCTTCTACAGAACGATCTCTGTAAGGAGAAGCCGTACCTGCCTGTGTAGGTGTTCCTTTCTGTTGTGCTATTTCTTCTGAGGACTGGTTGTCTACATATGCTTTCCCTTTTTTTATCAGTTCCACAGTCCAATCATACAATTGTTGGAAATAATCAGAAGCGTATACCTCTTTGTCCCATTTATAACCCAGCCATTCCACATCATTTTTGATGGCATCAACAAATTCCTGTTCCTCTTTTGCAGGGTTTGTATCATCAAACCTTAAATTTACAGGGGAATTGTAATCAAGTCCCAATCCGAAATTAAGGCAGATAGAAGAGGCATGGCCAATATGCAGGTAACCATTCGGTTCCGGCGGAAAACGGAAACGCAATTTATCTTGTGGCAATCCATTTTTTAAATCTTCTTCAATGATTTGCTCTATAAAATTCAATGATTTTTCTTTTGTTGACATAAACTCAAATATAAGAAGACAAATTTAATCATTTTTAAGCAAACATTTTATAGTTGTTTCTTTTGAATTATGGTTAATTTAGCTGCTGTAAAATAATAGAAAATGGGAATTATCCGATTAAAAAATATTCGTACATTTTCCTATCACGGATGTTTGGTTGAGGAAAGCAAGATTGGATCCGAATATGTCGTGGACCTTGAAATTGAAGCAGATTTTTCTAAATCTTCAGAAACAGATGAGCTGATGGACACTGTAGATTATGTTCATTTAAATAAAATTGTATGCGAAGAGATGGCTATCCGTTCCAAATTACTGGAACATGTTTCAAAACGTATTCTAAATCGCGTTTTTAGAGAAATTGCTATTGTTGAGCGCGTTATCGTAGGTGTCTCAAAAATTAATCCGCCAATTGGGGGAGATGTAGAACAGGTCACTGTTGTTTTAGAAGAGAAACGCAGATAATTTTTTAGATTTGATTTTGAAATTTAAATAAATGTAGTAGATTTGCAAACCAAAGACAAGGCATCTTGTCCGAGTGGCTAGGAAGCGGTCTGCAAAACCGTCTACAGCGGTTCGAATCCGCTAGATGCCTCTAAAAAAACCTTCAGCTACCTGAAGGTTTTTTTTGTGCTTTATTTTCTTGAAGTATTCCAATAAATTAAAATTCAATTTTAATATCTTTATCTATAAAAAGATAAAGTATGAAAAAGTTATATTTATTATTGCCCGTTTTGATCTTAATGGCTTGCAGCTCGGAATCATTATCAGTAAGAGATGCAAAAGGTTTGATCGACACCTACACAGAAAAGAATCAGGTTTTTGAGAGTACTACGATTGATCTGGGAGAGCGAAAATTACGCATAAAAAAGGATGAAGCTGAAATCACAGCATTAAAATCTTTGGAAAGTGAAGGTCTTGTATCTATGGATACTTCGGAAAAGTATAAGAAATTTCTTTCAAAAGATTCAGTTATGGTGGTCAATATACGGCTCAATGCAGCAGCAGCACCTTATGTTATTAACCAAAAAAAGAATAGAGCAGAGGTTATGTCTTATGTATTCGAACTCCAATCAGATGCAGACGTTTCGTTGAAGTTAAGCGGTAAAAGAAAAGCAACAGCAACGGCGAAATTGATCAAAAAACCAACTCCTTTTGCAGTTATCGGAAAAGATAAAAATCCGAATACCGCTTTTATAAACAGGGATTTTACTTTAAAATATAAAGAAGAAAGTGGGTGGTATGTAGTAAAATAAGCCACAAAATTATTTTCTGAAATCGATGTAGAAAGCTATTTCTACATCGGTTTTTTTATTAGTGTCTTTGGTGAGTTCACCGTTATAATAGCCCTTGATTACATTTTTATAACTCTGCATTGCATGATCAAAAAGGAGTGGGTTGAGATTCAAGGAAACCGGATTAGACGCTTTTTTCAGTACACCATTTTCTGTATAGTACCATTCTATCTGTTCCAGTTTGTAGATGTTTTTTTCAATACTAAAATCCATAATTAAAGTATTTTCCACTTCTTCTGAAAAATAAGAGCCTGTAACCCTCTTTCCGGTGACTTTTTCATGGCGTATGATAGTATGTGTTTCTATTTTGTCAACAATAACTTGTAAACCTTCTTTTTGCTTTATTATAATAGAATTATTCGATTGTTCATCAAAAGGAAAAACGTCTTTGTCACAACTGATAAATAAGGTTACCAATAAAAAGAGTAGAATTTTTTTCATATAAGAATTTGGTTTATAGGTGAATAGTTTTCTGTTGTGTACTATAATTAGGGAATAGATTTATAAAAATAAATAATATTTACATAGTAATTTATCTTTAACACATTATTTATAAAAAAGCCCAAAAGAATATTCTTTTGGGCTTTTTTAAATTGTTTTTATTATTTATTTAAAAACATAAATACTTCAAAACCTTCCGGAAAAGCATTTCCACCATCGGAAATTAATTTTATTTTTAAAGAAGTAGTATTTACTTCGATGACTTCAGCAAGCAGTTCATAACCATCTTCATCATCAATAAGAGTAACTTGCTTTAATGTGGCATTATATGACCATGTTCCAGGGGTTGCATCCTGAACACAATCTGCTTCACTATCATGATAAACTTCATTTTTTACTCCATTTTCAAACAATTCGTAGAAATCGTAATCACAATTTTCTGATTTAAGGTCTTCGGTTTGAAACAACTCACCATTTAAATAAATTTCTCCTTTGATCATTTTCCATTTTCCGGTAAGTAGTTGTTTTTCTGTAGGTGTTTCAGGAGTAATAACTGTTGTTGGAGTATTATCATCACTTGTACAAGAAACAGCACTACATGTAAGTGTTACTACAGCAAGTGCATAAAAGATTTTTTTCATTTTATAGTATATAATTGTTTAATGGACAAAAAAACATATTTATTTAAGAAAAACAAAACTTATTTTTCGTCTAATTGCTTTATTGGAGAAGGTAAATGTATTTTGTCTTTGATAAACTTAGGCTCTTCAGTGATAAAGGCTTTTGACATTATAATAAAGCCGAATAGTACCAGTAATACACTGCTTATCTTTTTTACTTTGAGAATGTTTTTTGGAGTGAGTTTTTTACGCAGTTGTTTTGCCAGAATAATTTTAATGATATCTGTAACGAGGTAAGCGCTTATTACAAATATAAAAAACTGTATCAGTCTGTTGGTATGCATTTCCATCTGAGGACCAATGGTAATGATAATAGCCAGCCAGAATCCCAAAACTCCTACATTGATGAAATTCAATAAAAATCCTTTGAGAAATAAACTGAAATAGTTTTGCTTATAATCGGGTGATTCTATGTGTATCTCCGTTTTATTCAGTTTTTGAAGTTTTACAAAAGATATAATTCCATAAGTAACCATAATTGCCCCTCCGAAAAGAAACAGACCCGGCTCGTCTTTTATTTTACTGATCAGTTTGAAACTACTGAAATAAGCAATGGCAATAAAACAGATATCAGCTAAAATGACACCCAGATCAAATGTTAATGCTGCTTTAAATCCTTTTGTAAGACTGGTTTCAATAAGTATGAAAAAAACCGGACCTATCATAAAACTAAGAAAAAAACCTAAAGATATGCCGGTAAAAAAATCGTCCATAAATGTTTTTTAAAAATAAAAGCTATCGGATAGCTTGTACGTATTTTTATACGTGCAAGTTACAATTTTTAATGGTAAATAAAAACCCGGAATTCTAATACCGCATCAATGGGCGAATCCGAAATATACACTCGTGCAGATGATGCCAATTACAATAACTGTAATAAAGATGTATAGAAGATCTTTTTCCAGAATAAAAGAGATGAGTGATAAAATCAGTCGTATGAAAGGTGTCAGAAAAAGCAAAAAGATACCTGAAAAAATGATCGCTTCTCCCTGAAGATTTTTTGCTCCGGATACCGTTTCTGAAAGTACGGCAAAAATGCTCCGGTCATTTTCGACAAAATGTTCGTAATGAACGGTTTCATGTCCGTGATTGATAAGGTATAAGGCTCCGCCGGTGAGGGCTATAATTAAAACCAGCCATACACCATATTTTAATACGGCGCCTATTATTTTTTGTAAATCTTTGTCTGTAAATGTCATTTAAATATTTCCTTTAATCCCGTTATAAATCATGTTTATCGCAAGGAACAAAATGATAAACGCAAAAAAGACCCTGAGTTTTTTCGGGTCTGCAACCATTAATATTTTAGAGCCAATCATGGCTCCGATAAGCACCCCTATCATAACCGGTAAGCAAATACCGGGCTCTATATATCCTTTTTGTATGTAAATTACCGAGCTTGCCAAAGCGGTCACGCCCATCATAAAGTTACTCGTAGTGGTAGATACTTTAAAAGGAATTTTCATGATGGTATCCATCGCAATTACTTTAAAGGCTCCGGAGCCGATACCCAAAAGACCAGACATCATACCTGCCAATCCCATCATACTGAACCCGCCGATAACATTTTTTGTTCCGTAGGCAACTTCTTCTCCTTTTTTTACAGGATAAGTGGAAGGTAGTTTTAATTTTAAGGCAAGTGGGCTGGATTCTTTTACTACATGCTCTTCTTTTTTTCGCAAAGAATTTACAGCTGAAAAAATCAGGGCACCACCGAAAATTACAGCAATATAAGAGCTTGGAGCTACAGTTGCAATCAAAGCTCCCGCAACAGCTCCTGCTGTGGTGGCAATTTCTAAAAACATACCAAGCCGCATATTGGTTATCCCTTCTCTTACATAGGCAGCAGCTGAACCGGAAGAAGTAGCGATTACCGAAACCAATGCCGCTCCAATGGCGTAATGTAAATCTACCCCGAGTAGTATTGTCAGAAGTGGAATAACAACAATGCCACCGCCTAAACCCGATAGTGAACCTATGATACCAGCCGTAACTGCACCCAGAAATAAAATGATTGTAAATGATAAAATCGTCATACGCAGTTTCTCCTATCCGTTATTTCTTTTTGATGACACCTCCGGCTGTTGTTTTTTCCTTAACAATTTCCGGATTTCCATAAATAGTAATAACTCCGCCGGCTCTTGTAGTGGCTATAATACTTTTGATTGCTTTTACATCAATAGTTCCTCCGGCGTTAATAGTAGCTTCGACCTTTTGAGCGTTTAAATCACGGCTTTCAAAAATAGAGCCTGAATTGTTGACCACATCTAATTTTTCAGTTGTCCCGGATAATGTTATCTGTCCGCCTGTATGCAGGCTGGCAATAATTTCCTGAGCATTCATCTGTTTTAATCTGATATGGCCGCCCAGTTTTGCTGAAATTTTTATGGATTCTGTTTTAAAAACTTTTTCATTTTCAATAAGAGAGCCGCTTTCAGCATCTATCTTTTCTAAATTTTTGTAGAATACCTTTACATAGATATCTGTATTGCCGTCAATGAGTTCTTTAATAGTATTCTTTACAACCAAGCGTCCTTTTTTATTGACAAGGCTAATGCTCTTTTCATCTACTTCGCGGATTTCTACTTTTGCTTCATCAGAAGGAATCAGGGTTATTTTGATTCCTTTCGCTGATTTTATTTCTGTAAAATCACCTACATTTTTTATCACTTGTGCATTACAAAAGCTAATACACATCAATAATACCGCTATACAAAATTTCTTCATGTGTTATTCTTTTACCTGTTTTATTAAAGTGAAATCTAATTGTTTTTTTACCAGATCGGCATTTTTAACTTTTACAATTACCTCATCTCCCAGTTGCAGAATGTTTTTACTTACTTCTCCTACAAGAGCATATTGTGTATCATCAAACGTATAATAATCATCTTTGATATCGCGAATACGCACCATTCCTTCACATTTATTTTCAACAATTTCTACATATATTCCCCATTCAGTAACCCCGGAAATAACCCCTAAAAATTCTTCATCTTTGTGATCTTGCATGAATTTTACCTGCATGTATTTGATACTGTCTCTTTCTGCATTTGCTGCCAGATTTTCCATTTGTGAACAATGAACTGCTTTTTCTTCCAGTTCTTCCTGACTTATGGTAGCACCTCCGTCAAGATAATGTTGCAGCAGACGATGGGCAATAACATCCGGATAACGTCTGATCGGCGAGGTAAAATGCGAATAATAATCGAATGCCAATCCGTAATGACCAATGTTTTCAGTAGAATAGGCTGCTTTGCTCATGCTTCGAATGGTAAGGGTATCTACCATGTTTTGTTCCTTTTTGCCAGAAACATTAGTGAGCAGTTCATTCAATGATTTGGAGATGGTATCTTTTGATTTAAAATTAATACTGTAACCAAATTTATTGATGACCGATTGCAGGTTAAATAATTTGTCCTGATCCGGTTCATCGTGAATGCGATAAATAAATGTTTTCTTTTGTTTGCCAATAAATTCAGATACTTTTCTGTTAGCCAGTAACATGAATTCTTCGATAAGGTGATTAGCGTCTTTAGAAATCTTAAAATAAACTCCGGTAGGCTCATCATTTTCGTTGAGATGAAATTTAACTTCCACTTTATCGAAAGAAATTGCTCCGTTTGCCATACGTTTTGAACGCAGTATTTTGGCAAGTTCATCCATTTTCAGAATAGCATCCACTACAGGCTGTTCAATTTTCTGTTCTTCGCCGGTAAGAGAAATTTCTGCAGGAATGGTATTGCCTTTTGTTTCAATAATCACTTGTGCCTCTTCATAAGCGAAACGTTTGTCCGAGTATATTACTGTTCTTCCAAACCATTTATTCACGATTTCGGCTTTATTATTCAACTCAAAAACAGCAGAGAAAGTATATTTTTCTTCATGAGGTCTGAGGGAACAGGCAAAGTTGGAAAGTACTTCCGGTAGCATTGGTACTACACGGTCAACCAGATAAACAGAGGTAGCACGTTGATAGGCCTCATCGTCTAATATGGTACCTTCCTGTAAATAATGGGCAACATCTGCAATATGAATTCCGATTTCGTAATTTCCGTTATCCAACACCTGAAAAGACAAGGCGTCATCAAAATCTTTCGCATCGCGTGGATCAATCGTAAAGGTGAGTACCTCACGCATATCTCTTCTGCGATTGATTTCTTCTTCACTGATAGAAGTGTCCAATCGTTGTGCAAATGTTTCTACTTCAATAGGGAAATCAGTCGGTAATCCGTATTCCGCTAAGATGGCATGAATTTCAGTGTTGTGCTCTCCTGGTTTTCCAAGCACTTTAATAACCTTTCCATACGGATTATTTGCTTTTGCCGGCCAGTCGGTCATTTTTACCAGAACAACATCACCATCTTCTGCATCACCTAATTTTTCTTTTGGAATAAAAAGATCGACATACATTTTAGGATTGGCAGAGATCACAAACGCAAACTTTTCGTGCATTTGAATAACCCCTACAAATTCATTTTTTTTACGCTCTAGTACTTCAATTACCTCCCCTTCAGGCTTTTTGCCTCTTCTGCGGTTATAGATATAGACCTTTACTTTGTCTCCATGGAGTGCTTTGTTAAGGTTGTTGGTTGGAATAAATACATCATCTTCCAGCATTTCAGAAATAAAATAAGCTGTTTTACGTGAAGTCATATCCAATGTGCCTTCAACATAATCCGTTTTTTCAACGATCTGGAACTTACCCCGGTCAACTTCCTGAATCTTTTCTTTAGAAGCGAGATATTTCAGTTCTTTGATGATTTCATTTCTGCTTTTAGTATCATCTACTTCAAAAGCAGCTGCAATTTGTTTGTAATTATATGATTTTGTGGAGTTTTGTGCTAAGAGTTTTAATATTTTTCCGGAAAAATCTTTTCCCTTTTTTCCGGGCTGTTTTATTTTTTTATTCATTCTGTGTTTATTATCGACAATTAGCCGAATTAATTTTATTTAAAAGTACAAAATATTCTCATTAAATAATGTTAAGCAAAATTTAAGAGATTTTATAAGCGAATAATGAAGCTCGTGATACATCTATAATTGGCACAAAGAATCTTTTTTTAAAACAGCTTTTTGAAACTTTAATGGAAAAGATATTGTGTAAAAAACTAAATGAAAGATAAGGTACCCTATAGCATGTATATCGAATAAATAATTTTATTTTTGTAGAGATATAAAATCATTTTTTATGAAAATAGCTATTGGAAATGACCATGCAGGTCCGGAATATAAAAAAGCAATTGTTGAAATGTTGCAAAAGAAAGGATATGAAGTGGTCAATTATGGGACTGATTCATTCGATTCTGTAGATTATCCTGATTTTGGACATCAGGTAGCACAGGATGTTGAAGATAAAAAAGTAGATTTTGGAATTGTTATCTGCGGAAGCGGCAACGGGATTGCCATGACAGCGAATAAACATCAGGGAGTACGTTGTGCATTGTGCTGGACAACAGAAATTGCTTCTTTGGCACGCCAGCATAATGATGCCAACATCATTGCTATACCAGCTCGTTATACAGCTGTAGTACAGGCGGTAGAAATGGTTGAGACATTTCTAAAGACAGCATTCGAAGGCGGAAGACACGCAAACAGAGTCAATAAGATTGCCTGTATGTAGTGCAGACAAGAAATCATAAAAAGGAACACTTATGCAATTTGTATAAGTGTTTTTTTTTGACTACATTCTATTAAAAAAAGAATATGAAGATTCCGTCTGCCCAGCAATTAAAAAGCATCGATAAACAGACTATTCTCAAACAGGGAATTGCTTCATTCGACCTTATGGAAAGAGCTGCCCGGGCTGTATTTGAAGCGATTAGGGAAGATATTCTCTCTAAAGCACCGGCTACTTCTTTTACAGTTATCGCAGGCTCCGGCAATAATGGTGGGGATGGTCTGGCTTTGGCAAGAATGCTATTTCTCTCGGGGATTACAGTACAGGTTTATTTATATAAGAAAGAAACCTACAGTGCTGATAATTTGTATAATCAGCAAAAGTTAGCGGAACTTGGTATTAAGATGGAATATTTTGATCTGTCTGATCAATTATCCTTTGACAGGAATTCAGTTATTGTAGACGCTTTATTCGGATTCGGACTTACACAAGCTTTATCTGAAGAGTGGCGCGGTATCACGGAACAGATCAATACATGTAAAAACGTAATTTCCGTTGATCTTCCGTCCGGACTCAGAGCGGATGGCAAAACAGAAAAAGAGAATCCTGTTGTACGGGCACAGATGGTCTATACTTTTCAAATGCCCAAAATAGGATTGTTACTTCCGCAATCGGCAGATAGTATGGAACGATTTCAGGTGCTGGATATCGGGCTTGATGAAGAAGCGGTACAAGAAGTGGAAACGGATGTTTATTATTATACGCTTTCTGATGCTAAAAAAGATCTCAAAAAGAGGAGAAAGTTTGATCATAAAGGTACGTACGGTCATGCTTTGATAGTTGGCGGCAGTTTCGGAAAGATTGGTGCCGTAATGATGAGTACAAAATCCGCTTTAAAAACGGGTTGTGGTATGGTCACTGCTTATATACCAAAATGTGGATATACGGCTTTTCAGAGTTATTTTCCTGAAGCTATGGTGTTGACGGATGCTTACGATGACCATATTACTTTTTTTCCTTCTGTGAATTTATACAGTGCAACAGGTATTGGTGTAGGAATGGGAAAAGCAGAAGAAACCGTTGCCGCTTTTGTTTTGTTTCTGAAAAAAAGGAAAGATACAAGACTGATTCTGGATGCAGATGCTATAAACATACTTTCAGAAAATCCTGAATTGTTTGATCTTTTGCCTACAAATACCATACTTACGCCTCATCCAAAAGAATTAGAACGTCTGATAGGAACATGGACAAATGATTTGGATAAGATAGAAAAAGCTAAAGGCTTCTGCGCTAAATACCATTGTATTTTACTTATCAAAGGCGCTCATACCTTGACCTTATTGCCATCGGGTAAAATGTATTTCAATTCGACCGGAAATGAAGGGATGGCAACTGCTGGTAGCGGAGATGTACTGACCGGAATCCTTACTTCTTTACTGGCTCAGGGATATGCTGCTGAAAAAGCAGCTGTATTCGGTGTGTTTTTACACGGACTGGCAGGTGACCATGCCAAAAAGCAGTATGGGGCACAGAGTATGACGGCTACAGATATTATATCACATCTGTCAGATGCTTACTTCACTATATCCGATTCCGATATCACCTTCTGAATACAAAAAGTAAAAGAAATAATTGAAAGGCAATGATAATATAAAAACTGATTTTAAAAGAAGTTTTTTTTGTTTTATGCCTGAAATGCTGCATGCCAAGCCATGAACCAAAGCTTCCTCCCAAAGCACTTGCCATCAGAAGATTTTTTTCTGAAATACGCTTTCTTCCCTTAATCGTCCGGTCTTTGTCGATATGAAAAAGGCTATATGCGATATAATTAATGATGATTATATAAAGAAAGAAGTATTTCATGTGTTTTAAAAATGATGACAAAGGTAGTATTTTAGCATTTTATTTAAAATTGATGATGAATTTAACTTCCTATATTCAGCAAACTGTTGCTACGAGTCCGAAAAATATTGAGCAGACATTACAGTTATTAGCAGAAGATTGTACGATTCCTTTTATTGCCCGCTATCGTAAAGACCGGACAGGCAATCTTGATGAGGTAGCTATCGAACAGATTGCTAAACAAAAACAGCAATTTGATACTATTGTAAAAAGAAAAGAATCAATTCTGGCTTCGATTGAAGAGCAGGGAATGCTTACTGATGTGCTTGAACAAAAGATAAAAAACAGTTTTGATCTGAACGAACTCGAAGATCTTTACTTACCTTTTAAAAAGAAGAGAAAGACAAAAGCTGATACGGCACGTGAAAACGGATTGGAACCTTTGGCAAAAATGATCATGTCACAAAAAATAGAGGATGTATATGCAGTGGCCTCTAAATATAGAAATGAAAAAATAAACTCTGAAGAAGATGCCTTACAGGGAGCAAGAGACATTATTGCGGAGTGGATCAATGAAAACGGTTATCTGAGAAAAGTAATAAGAAGAAAATTCCAAAGAGAATCGGTTATTACTTCGAAAGTAGTAAAAACTAAAAAAGAAGAGGAAAGCGCACAGAAATTTAGTCATTATTTTGACTGGTCTGAACCTCTTTATAAAACCGCTTCTCACCGGCTTCTGGCTATGCTACGGGCGGAAAATGAGGGGTTTGTAAAGATAAATGTAGCCATTGAGCCCGTTGATGCGATTACCTTTATGGAGGAAACGGTGATCAAAACAGAGAATGAAACGGCTGCTCAATTGCGTATGGCTGTAGCTGATGCCTATAAAAGGCTTTTGGCACCCAGCTTGTCTAATGAGGTTTTGCAGGAGGCGAAACTCAAAGCGGACAAAAACTCAATCGGTGTTTTTGCCGATAACTTATCTCAACTTCTTTTAGGTGCTCCTCTCGGTGAAAAAAGAGTTCTGGCAATAGATCCGGGTTTTAAAACAGGCTGTAAAATCGTCTGTTTAGACGAAACGGGCGGGTTATTGTATAATGAGACTATTTTTCCGCATGCACCACAGAAAGATACAGCGATGGCGATGAAAAAAATCCGTTCTATGGTTAATTCCTATAAAATTGAGGCCATTGCTATCGGTAATGGTACAGCGTCCCGGGAAACAGAATTTTTTATAAAAAAGATTGCCTTTGACAAACCCCTACAGGTTTTTGTAGTGAGTGAAGCAGGGGCATCGGTATATTCTGCTTCCAAAGTCGCCAGAGATGAGTTTCCCAACTACGATGTTACAGTACGTGGTGCTGTTTCTATCGGCAGAAGATTACAGGACCCTTTGGCTGAATTGGTGAAAATAGAACCTAAAGCTATTGGAGTAGGGCAGTATCAGCATGATGTAGATCAAATGTTACTCAAAGAAGAACTAGATCAGGTAGTGGGGCGTTCCGTAAATGCTGTGGGAATCAACCTTAATACAGCAAGTAAATCCTTACTGAGTTATGTATCAGGTATAGGAGAAAAAATGGCAGAAAATATTGTTGTGTATCGCAAAGAACATGGTGCTTTTTCTAATAGAAATGAATTAAAGAAAGTAAACCGGCTTGGAGAAAAAGCTTTTCAACAGGCAGCTGCTTTTGTGAGAATTAAAAACGGAACAAATCCCTTAGACGATTCTGCAGTACATCCGGAAGCCTATAAAGTGGTTGAGAGAATGGCAAAAGACTTAAACGTTTCTTTAGAGGAATTGATTGGAAATAAACAGTATATCGGGAAGATTGATAAACAACGATATTATACGGATGATATCGGATTACTTGCGTTACAGGATATTCTCAATGAATTGGAAAAACCGGGATTGGATCCGAGAAAATCTGCTAAAATATTTGAGTTTGATGCTACTGTAAAGACGATTAATGATCTTAAAATCGGACAGGTTCTTCCGGGTATCGTCAATAATATTACCAATTTCGGATGTTTTGTGGATATTGGTATCAAAGAAAGCGGATTGGTTCATATCTCTCAACTCAAAGCTGGCTTTGTAAGTGATGTAAATGAAGTAGTAAAACTACATGAACAAATTATGGTAAAGATAACCGATGTTGATTTGGGAAATAAACGCATACAGTTGAGCATGATATTGTAAATAAAAGAAACAGGATGAGGAATTTTTAAATAAGATTCCTCATTTTTTTGTAGAATTCCACAAACGTTAAGCGGTTGTTAATTTGTTGGTTTACAGTTTTTTATTTCTTGTTTTTCTGGGGTTTTAATATAAAAGCATGTTAAAAATAAAAAGGTTTGATAATGAGGTCTTATTCTTGAATTTTAAAAGGATGAAATTAATCCATAAAAATTATATAATCATGAAAAAGGTATTTTTAGCAGCATTGGTTTTTGCAGGAGCAACTACTTTTGCACAGGCTCAGGAAAAGAAAGAGATGAAAACAACTTCTCAAAATAAGGAGACTGCTACGGAAACTACTGTAGAAGCACCCGCTCCTCCAAAAGCAGAGCATCATCCTCAAAGAATTCAGGAGGCTTCAAAGCCACAGCATGAGCCACAAAAGGTGATAGCACCTGCGCCTGTACCTAAAGAGCAGCCAAAAGAACCAAAAGTTCAAGGAGCTAAAAAGTAAGTTGAGGTCTTTTTCCACAACAATTGAGTTCAGGTGAGTAAAACAGGAACAGTTTTTAAAAATCTCAAAAAAGCGAAATTGGTATAACTTGTTGTAATTCAGATATTTGTGTTTTTTGGCTTTATTTGGCATTTGAATTGCACTATTGATAATAGCTAAGAAAAACAAAATGGTATAAAAACCATTTATGAAAATATTTGAAAAGGAAAGAAAGTAGTGTTTTTATTATGTTTTATAAGGGAAATGCCCATCTAGAAATAGATGGGTGTTTTTTTTCCATTAACTCAGAAATTATTCTTCTGTTGATTTGTTTGCTGGGTTTGTAGTCTGTTGTGCCTTAGAATTCTCTTCTTTTGTGGCATTTTTAAACTCCTTTATCCCGTTCCCTAATCCTTTCATTAATTCAGGAATCTTTTTTCCTCCAAAAAGTAGCAAAACCACTACTATTATAGGAATTAATTCTGTAAATCCTATTCTACCCATTATTGATTGATTTTATTAAAGTTATTGTTTGTTTTCAGTATCTTTTTTTGAAGCAGGGTTTTGATCCTCTTCTTTTGTAGCGTCTTTGAATTCTTTAATTCCACTTCCTAATCCTCGCATTAGTTCAGGGATTTTCTTACCACCGAACAATAGCAATATTACTGCGATGATTAATACTATATTCCATGGACTAAGCATCCCTAAAAATACCGCTAATGAATTCATACTAAACATATTTATATTATAATTGTACAAAGATAAAACAAAAAGGATTCGCAACAGAGTTAAGATTCTATAATTTTAACACAACCTTATCATAAATATAAGTTGATGCCTTTTTTGATAAAACAAAATGGATATTTCATATCTTTGTTTTTATTTGGAAAAAGTACGTAATTACCAACGGTTGTTCTTTTTTTATCAACAGAAAACAGTATGTCAATTAAATCTTTTTTTGCGAAAATTTATGCAAGATCCGTCTACAAGAAAGCAACAAAATGGATGCAAAATCCGGTCGAAACACAGGAGAAGGTTTTTCAGAAACTTATAAGTGAAGGTGCTTCAACGGTGTTTGGAAAAGATCATTTATTTTCGGAGATCAATGATCATGCTGATTTTTGCAACAGCGTCAACATTACAGATTATGAAGGTTTAAAGCCTTATATAGAAAGAGTCGTAAAAGGAGAAGAGAATATCTTATGGAAAGGAAAACCGATTTACTTTGCCAAGACTTCCGGAACAACTTCCGGAGCAAAATACATACCCATTACAAAAGACTCAATTCCTAATCATATTGATGGAGCAAAAAACGCTTTATTATTTTATATCCACGAAACCGGAAAAACGGATTTTGTCAACGGAAAAATGATTTTTTTACAGGGAAGTCCGGTTTTAGAAGAAAAGCACGGAATAAAGTTTGGAAGACTATCGGGAATAGCGGCTCATTATGTGCCGTCTTATCTTCAAAAAAACCGACTGCCAAAATGGGAAACCAATTGTATTGAAGATTGGGAAACCAAAGTAGATGCAATTGTAAGAGAAACCCAGAAAGAAGACATGAGGCTAATTTCGGGAATTCCCTCCTGGGTACAGATGTACTTTGAAAAATTGGTTCAGGTATCGGGAAAACCAGTCGGAGAATTGTTTGCCAACTTTGATCTGTTTGTTTACGGTGGAGTTAATTATGAACCTTACCGTACAAAGTTTGAAAAACTTATTGGAAGAAAAGTAGATTCTGTAGAGTTGTTTCCGGCTTCTGAAGGATTTTTTGCTTTTCAGGATTCTCAAAAAGAAAAAGGAATGCTGTTGCTATTGGATGCGGGAATCTTTTATGAATTTGTAAAAGCAGAGGAGTTTTTTAATGAAAATGCCCGTAGATATACCATAGGTGAAGTAGAACTGCAGGTAAATTATGTTCTGATTATTTCAACCAATGCAGGTCTTTGGGGGTATAATATCGGAGATACCGTAATGTTTACGAGTCTTGATCCGTATAGAATTGTAGTTACAGGCCGTATCAAACATTATATTTCTGCATTTGGAGAACATGTAATCGGAAAAGAAGTAGAACTGGCATTGCAGAAGGCATTGGAAGATACAGGCGTAATTGTAAATGAGTTTACTGTAGCACCACAGGTAAACCCAGAAACAGGATTGCCTTATCATGAATGGTTTATTGAATTTGAAAAAGAGCCTGAAAATATGGAATACTTTTCTTTGGCAATTGACAATGAATTGCGTCAACAAAACGTTTATTATGATGATCTGATCAAAGGAAATGTTTTACAGGTGCTTAAAATAAAAAAGGTGCCCATCAATGGGTTTCAGGAGTATATGAAATCGATTGGAAAACTGGGAGGACAGAATAAACTGCCCCGATTGTCCAATGACAGAAAGATTGTAGACCAACTAAAAACAAAAAAATAATGCTGAAGATTTGCCGGGTATTACTGTTATTTGCTTTTCCTGCCTGTGCACAGGTTGGCGGTACAGTGGTCGATGGTGAAACAAATGAGCCGATACATTATGCGAATGTCTGGAACAATGATGCATCAGCAGGCGCTACAACTAATGTGGAAGGTACCTTTGAGGTAAAAAAAGCCATTGAAAATGATGTTTTTATTGTAAACGCATCCGGATACGAAACTCTTTTGACAAAAGCATTAGAAGGTGATACTATCCGTTTGGCAAAAAATCATGTGATGACAGATGATCTGATTGTGTATCCGGAAAAAACATTACACCACACGATCGGAGATGCACACTATGAAAATTTGTATTTTAATCCGGGTAATATACCATGGATTTATGCGAAGTTTTTTGAAAACACGTCAGAAATCAGACATGTGCAATACCTGAGTAAAGCTATTGTTTATACCAAAAGTATTGTCAATGATGCGACTTTTAAACTCCGGATACTGAAACCTGATGCCGATGGCTGTCCCGGAGAAGACCTCATTGTTGAGCCTATTATTGTTCATGTAAAAAGGGGTAACAAGAAAAATATTGTTGACCTTTTGTCCTATAATGTAAAGATGCCTGAAAAAGGAGTTTTTATTGGAGTTGAGTGGCTCATGACTGATAATAACAGGTTGAAGACCATGACGTATGTGAAAGGACAGGAACTCTTTGAAGATTATCGCTATGCCCCTGATCTCATCAGTAATACGGTAGAAAAATCTTCTGCCTTTAGGTATATGTTCGGAGACTGGTTCAGCAACGAACAATTTATACAACAAAAAGAACCATTAAAAGAAATAAAAACATATATTGATCCGGCTATCGGATTGATTTTATCAAATTAAATAGAATGAAAGAATTAAAAAATATATCAAGAACACGATCACAGGAATCATCTGCTGCGATTGAAAGAATTTATATTACCATGCGCCATCTGTTTAACAGAGGATTTTATAAACCAATGGGTGTTTCCGGAGAAACATTAAGAGAGGCATTGTTGCAGCTGCGCCCTGAAATTTACGGATCTATTGCTGATGAAAAAGTAGAGCTAAATGGTCTGTTATATGTAATAGAGCGTTTGCCGATTGGGATAGAGGAATGCCGTTTTATAAACCTGACTTCAGATGAAGGGTATTCAGAATCGCATTTCAAAGCAATCGTGCCACCAAAAAGACGCAGAAATTGTTATCGTATTGACGATGAACAAATGAATATAGAAATTACGAGAGGGCGATCAGATATCTATGATGTACTCACGCATCTTACCTTTATTTTTATTGAGTCGCACAAAATCAAGAATCGTATTTTTATTGAAGATGAAGAGAAATTCTCCAGAGACTGGCAAAAGCTTGAACAGGCGGTTTTAAAAGAGGAGATGCTTGAGCAGAATGAAAAAGAAGTCGCTATTTCGCATGTTTCTAATATTCTGGGAAGAACGTTTTCTGAAATAAACTCTATATATGATCAGTTTGCCGTTTTAGAAAATCCGGACCGTTTTTTACATATTATTTATTGGTTAGGGAAGCTTGCGATTGATGAAGTAGTATATAATAACAAAAGAACCATCACTTTCAGTCCTATTTTGAGAGAGCGTCTCGGACATCATATTTATGGTGAAATCTGGGCAGATAATATTAAAAATGCACTGAAAGAACTGAATCTTTTACAACGCCCGATTCATATTATCAGTGCGAATATGCATAGTGTAATGAATTCTATCTTTGCCGTTCCGGTACTGAAATCCAGACTGAAAGATAAGATTGATATTGAGATTTATGAAGAACTGAGCAAGTCTGAGAATGATGTATTGAGAAAAGTAGTCAAAGAGCGCGCAGACCGGGAAGGAATGTTGTTTTTACCGGATACGTCAGGTACCAACATCGATGTGCAGTTATTTGATACAGCGAAGATCGATCCAGAGACTTCCACTCTCGTACACGCTTTAAAAGGAAAACCTGACGAAGAAAAACCTGTTATTGTTGTTATGGATTATGCCTTCGGAGAGCAGGCTTATGAAACGATTGACGAGCTGCTTAAACCGTTTAAAAAAGATGTATATTTGAACGTTGAATCTGTATCTATTATGGGTAAAGCCGGAATTCTGGTTGGAGACAAAGGAGATATTATGATTCCGTTTGCACATATCAATGAAGGGACAGGGGATAATTATCCTTTTGAGAATGAGTTGAAACCGGAAATGTTTGAAGGACATGGTATTCCTGTTTGTGGAGGAACAATGATTACTGTTTTGGGAACTTCATTGCAAAATAAAGATCTGTTGAAGTTCTTCCATGATTCTACATGGAGGGTAATAGGTCTTGAAATGGAGGGAGCTCATTATCAGAAAGCGATTCAATCTGCTTCCAAAATCAGAAAGAGCATCAATCCGGATGTAAAAGTACGTTATGCCTATTATGCATCGGATAATCCTTTGGAAACTGGAAGTACGCTGGCATCGGGCGGATTGGGTTCAACAGGTGTAAAACCAACGTATTTGATTACTATAAAAATATTGGAACAAATTTTTAATACGGCTATTTAAAAATGAATGCAACACCAAGATACGGGAAAGATCAGGAGATTGATCTGAACTATATTTCCAATCGGATCAAAAAGTTTTTTTCCGGAATTACTTTAGCATTTTATCGATATCTGAAGATGTTGTACCGAAACAAATGGCTGGTTCTTGTGTTGATTATGGTAGGAGTCGGCTATGGGTATTACCTTGAAAGCAATTCAAAGCCTTTGTATAAGCATGAGATTATTGTAGCACCAAATTTCAAAAGTGTTGATTATTTGTACAATCAGGTTTTGATTTTTGGCAGTGAGCAAAAAGATGCAAAAAACTGTACAATCGAAAAGGTAAAAATAGAGCCCATCACAGATATATTTTCTCTTATTACTCAAAAAAGAGAGTATATGGATGCTTTCCGGGTTTTTGCAGACAAAGTGGATTTTGAAAAAATAATCAAAGAAACGGCTACTTCAAAAAATTACCGATACCATTTACTAACGGTATATACTGCAGGTAAAGATGAAAACGGTAGTGTCGTTAATAAGTTTTTAAGTGGACTCAACAATGATGCATATTATCTGGAAAGACAAAAGTTAGAAAAGTTAAATACAATCAACAGAAGACAGGAATTAGAAAAATCGGTAGCACATATCAATCAAATGATGGAAAGTTTTGGTAAAGGTGCTGTAACTCCTGTTACCAATGAGGTGAATATGAATACCTATTCTGATCTCGATAATGTATTTTTGCTAAAAGAGCGTTTTCTGGAAGAAATGAATCGGTTAGATGTTGAAATCATAGAACAGCAAAAAATAATATTTGATGTAAGCAGAATATCAAATGTACAGGTTTCTAAAAGTATTTTTCTGAACAAGATGATTCTAATGCCATTACTGCTGCTCTTTTTGTTTTCATTATTGATGGTCTGTCTGAAATTTTTTAGAAGACTAAAACAGCTGGACGAGTCTGAAATCAGATAATTCTTTATTATAAATATAGAAAAGAGTTCAAATGGAATAGTTTGTTCTCTTTTTTATAAAAGCACCCTTTTCAGGGGAAACAGCTAAATGTACATATGAAGGTATTTAAAACTTCAGGCATATTGCACGCAAATAAAACACTTCATTTTGGTAAGCAAGCTATTAAATAACACCCTTTTTAGAAATATTTCTTCCCTTAGTCTGATTCAGATTGCAAATTACGCGGTACCTATATTACTGATTCCTTATATTGGCAGAATTGTGGGAATCGAAAATTATGGTAAACTGGAATATGCCCGGGCATTTGTCTTTTATTTTACCATATTGGTTGATTATGGATTCGATTTTACTGTAACCAGGGAGATTTCTGTAAACAGAGAGAATAAATCATATCTAAACAAACTGGTTTCAGAGGTATATTATTCAAAAATTACATTGTTTCTTATTGCGACACTGATATTTGTTGGACTGACATTAATTGATCCGAAACTCAACAAACTTTCGTGGGTTCTGACTGTTACTTATCTCATCAATATCGGTTTTGTTCTATTTCCCATGTGGTTTTTTCAGGGTATAGAAAAAATAGCTTCTATTGCTTATCTCGCTTTTTTTATAAAGATTTTTATTTTATCTATGGTGTTCTTTTTATTGAGAACCCCTGAGGATTACTGGATATATAATGTTTTACAGTCTTTGTCTCAGATACTTGCAGGCTGTATGGCGTTATATATTGTGGTAAATAAATATCATATCCGGTTTCAAAAAGTTGACTTTAAAGCGATTCTGCTTCGTATAAAAAAAGGGTTTGCTGTTTTTGCATCTATCTTGTTGGGAGCACTTATAGCAACCTATTCTTTTATGCTGATGAAAGGTGCTGTTTCTGATATTGATCTGGGATCTTATTCTACGGCATTCAAACTGGCAATTACGATCCAGACTCTTATATTGATTCCTTTCAGTCAGGCATTTTATCCTTTTACAGCAAAAAAAGCTTCTGAAAATATATATGAGTTCAAAGCACTGATCAGAAAAGCTTTTTGGATTCTTATGGCAATCAATTTATTCATCATTGTCATTTCCTATATCTTTGCTCCTCTGATTATCCGCATTTTATTCGGTGAAGCTTATGAAAGTGTGGTATATCCGTTTAGGGTTTTGGTTTTTTCTCCCTTTTTTGCCTGCCTTACCAATCTTTTTTCCTATCAGGGATTGCTTAATTTAAAAAGAGATAAGGAGTTTCTTTATCTTCATTTATTCTTTGCGGCTACAACCATCGGTTTAAGCCATTGGATTGTTCCTTCGTTTGGTCTTACCGGAGCTGTTTTTCTTCGTAACGGATTGGAATTCGGAATGATGCTGACTTCTTTTTTTCTATTTAGAAAACACCTGAAACGAAGAATGTATGAAGGGAGTTGACTTATAGATTACTTATCTAAATAATGGTAATAATTGTTACTTTTAGTCAATTACAAAAAAATAGAACTAAAAAAGGAGATTATTTGTTCGGACTTCTTTTAATAGAAAAAAACTTTGCCACACCACCTGCAGCTATGATAATAAAGATCGGATATAGTTCATAGCGATAACGCGTTTGTATTTCAATGAATAAATACAGAAATATAAATCCCGTCAATGTAATCAGTAGAAAAAAGACGTTTGGGTCTAAAAGCATCTTCCTTGTAGCGTATATATTATAAAAACAAAAAAACAAGATGGTTACCCATACATAATTAGTAACCAATAAGATATTACTGCTTTTAAAATCTGCCCAGAAAAAGGAGGCATCCTGTTGAGACCACATAGCATCGAATTTTCTCTCTACTAATGCCATGACTGATTTTTTATTTGAAAGCCGTTCCTGAATCAGAATTTTTGCCTTTCTTTCAAAATCTTCAGAAGTATTGTCAACCAGCAGCTGAGCATCACTTTCCAGATAACTGCCGTCATTTACCTGATTAAGCCCAACAAGTAATTTATAGCTTGGAGCAGGATCGTGGTATAAAGTATGTTTCGTTACACCTAATGCGATAAGAAAGATGCTTGCCAAAATCAAAATAAGATGATAGGGTAAAATAAGCTTTATGCAAACAAAAACAGTTTTTTTGAGTTCTTTTCGGGTATAAGGATATATCATAATAAATGTATAGGCTATCCATAAAACTGCCCCGATGAGAAAGATAATGCCTATAGGTCTGAAAAGCTGTCCTAAACCGATAAAAAGCCCTGCTAAAAGATAATTTCTTTCTTTTAACAGGTATAATATTCCTATCAGTAAAAAAAATATGGAAAGCGTCTGATTGGTTAAAATTCCGGTGTAAATAATGAAAGGCGGAAAAAAACAAGCAATGGTGCCGGCAATACGAGACGCATTTTCACCAAAAAGAGCTTTAGAAATTTTTAGAATAAGATAGACGATACCTACACTGAACAGTACATTGAGCGTTTTTAATACCAACATAGAGGAAGACAGTTTTAAAAGCAATGCCAGATACAGTGTAAAAGGAATATTAAAAACAGCAAAATCATAATAACGGATATGAAAAGCTTCTGCGGAATGCTGGATGTATTCGTTTGCAGTATTGTACATCAGTAAAAAGTCAGATAAAAGGGGTGTTTCTACCAGAGTGATAAAACCTATTCTGACAACAAAACTGCAGGATAATAAAAGTACCAAAAAAGAGCGGGTAGAAATCTTATTTGAAATACTCAGATAAAGTACTCCTAAGAATGCAGCAGCTGTAATTATCAGCCTAAGTAATTTTACAGTAAATAGATCATAATTCTCTTTGATCCACATAAAAGCTAAAACCGACATTAAGAGAAATAACGAGAGCAATAGATAGGAAAGAGATTTTGAAAGGAATTTAATCATTTGTTGTAATTTTTTCAATGGTATATCTTGGTCTTTGTTTTACCTGTAGGTACATTTTTCCAATGTATTCTCCAATAATTCCTATAGAAAATGTTTGTAATCCTCCGAAAAAGATAATGATGATTGTAGTAGAGGTCCAGCCCGTAACTACATTTCCTCTAAACATCTGAATCAGCGCATAGATAAAAAGCAGCGCAGAGATGAGAATGGACATTATTCCGATAAAAAGCACAATTTTCAGTGGTTTATTCGAGAAAGAAGTAATGCCTTCCCAGGCAAAGGAGAGCATCTTTTTTAGAGGATATTTACTTGTTCCCTGTTGTCTCTCCTGTCTTTTGTAATAGATACTTCCCTGCTTAAAACCAATGAGCGGAAAAATGCCTCTGAGAAAAAGATGAGATTCTTTATATTTAAGAAACTCTGTAAGTGCCCGGTTGTTTATTAACCGATAATCGGCATGATTATGAATGGTATCAACTCCCATTTTTTTCATGAGCAGGTAAAAGAAATTAGCAGATTTGCGTTTAAACAAATCATCTGTTTTCCGATCATTTCTTACTCCATAAACAATTTCGTTACCCGTATGATAAGAATCAATCATCTCTGATAGGGAATCAATGTCGTCCTGTAAATCTACATCTAAGGTAATGTAAGCATCAAATTGATCTTTCAATGATTCCAATCCGGCTAAAAGGGCAAACTGATGACCGTAATTTCTCGAAAGTTTAATACCAATGATTTCTTTTTCTTCAAAAGAACTGATGATTTCCCATGTTTTGTCCTTGCTGCCGTCATCTACAAAACAAATCCGGCTTTCTGAGTGCAGCTTCTTTTGAAAAATAAGATTTTCCAATTTTTCCAGAATAATCTTTTTTGAAGATACGATTACATCTTCTTCATTGTAACAAGGGAAAATAAGAACTATTTTATTCATAATAGGGCATGGAAATTTAGTGCCATGTAAAAAAACTGAGAAGTTCTTTAGAAAACTAAAGAGACAATTAAAAATTATGAGTTAAATATAATAAAAAACAAACAGAGATGTTATATTAAATGATATGTTGTCAATAAGGCAACAAGGGTGGCTAACTTCACTACAAGAACTTTAAATTTTTACCGATAAAGTAACCTATTTAAGATTCAGTGACATTAATATTAATACAGAATAGTAAAAACAAATGATTTTTGTGTAATATATTTGTCATTTGACAAAAGACAGAAAAGAAATTATACGTTTCCTATACTGACCTTGTAGTAAATAGAGAATGATTCTTTATTAATTGAAATATGCTCCCTTTATAAAAGAGGTTTTGACTTTATAAAAACAAAGAAAAATTATGATACCAAAAGTAGTAACGATTGGATTGGGATATATCGGTTTGCCAACTTCAGCATTGATTGCTGATAATGGTATTTCTGTACATGGGGTTGACATCTCACAATATGTAGTGGATACTATTAACTCCGGTAATATTCATATTGTAGAGCCGGAATTGAAGGATGTGGTGGCAAGGGCTGTAAAAAACGGGCTTTTGAAAGCAGATACTCAGCCGATGACTGCAGATACGTACCTTGTAGTTGTTCCTACACCTTTTAAAGGGAATTTTGAGCCAGATATATCCTATGTAAAAGCAGCAACTTCCTCTATCATACCTTTGTTAAAAGCAGGAGATCTGTATATTATTGAATCTACTTCTCCGGTAGGTACTACAGAAAAGATGATGGAATATATATATGCAGAGCGACCGGAACTAAAAGATACCATTTATTTGGCCTATTGCCCTGAACGGGTATTGCCGGGAAATGTAATGTATGAGCTGATTCACAACGACCGTGTAATAGGCGGGGTCAATCAGCAGTCTACAGAGAAAGCCATGAGTTTTTACAGACAATTCGTAAAAGGAACACTGAATCCAACCAATGCCAGAACAGCGGAAATGTGTAAACTTACGGAAAACGCTTCAAGAGATGTTCAGATTGCTTTTGCCAATGAATTATCTTTAATCTGCGACAAAGCAGATGTTGATGTATGGGAATTAATCAGCTTAGCCAATAAACATCCTCGTGTAAATATTTTACAGCCCGGCTGCGGAGTAGGAGGTCACTGTATTGCAGTAGATCCCTATTTTATTGTTTCTGATTTTCCGATGGAAGCAAGAATTATTGCTAAAGCGAGAGAAGTAAATAATTACAAAGCTTTTTGGTGTGCAGAAAAAGTAAAAACAGCAAAATTGGAATTTGAATTAAAAGAGGGGCGTAAACCGACCATTGCTATAATGGGACTTGCTTTTAAAGCGAATATTGATGACTTGCGGGAGTCGCCAGCAAAATACATTGCACAACGGATTATGCAGGAGATGAATGGAGAAGAAATATTTATTGTGGAACCTAATGTAAAAGAACATCCTGTTTTTAAACTAACCGATTATGAAATCGCAATTGAAAAAGCGGATATTCTGGTGTTTTTAGTTGCTCATAAAGAGTTCAAGAATAAAGATGGGCTAAAAAATAAAAAGGTGCTGGATTTTTGTGGAATCAAGAATAATTCGTAAAAGAAAGACCATTTATTTTTAAGAAGAGCAAGAACCTTTTAGGATATAAAAGAAGATTTTGTATTGTTTACCCCCATAATAAAAGAGCTGTTTTGAGTATTAAAAATTATTCTAAATTTGATGGGTACAACAATCTTTTATTGTTGACAGAAATTAATAAAACATGTGTGGAATTTTAGGGAGTATCAATTTAGAGTTTGATGAGAAAATTTTAAACACTTTATATCATCGCGGTCCTGACAGTGGGGCAATATGTGAGATAGTAGCTGCTAACAATACTATTCGGTTAGGCCATAGACGTTTAGCAATTGTAGATCTGACCGAATCGGGTAATCAGCCTATGACTTCTCCGGATGAACAGTTTTATCTGATTTTTAACGGAGAAATTTATAACCATTTAGAGCTGAGAGCAAAACTTCCGGATATCATATTCAAAGGAACTTCAGATACAGAAACCATTTTGCATTATTTAATCCGATATGGTATTGAGGCTGTCAAAGATTTCAACGGTATATTTGCCTTAGGATTTTATGATGTTCAAAACAACAAAATGTTTTTAGTAAGAGATCGTTTTGGTGTAAAACCGTTGTATTATGCTTATGAAGACAAATCATTAGTATTTGCATCAGAAATACGACCGATACGGCAAATGAAAAAACTTCACATGCAAACTGATCATCTGGCTCCTTTATTAAAATTACGATATCTGCCTGCTCCCTATACTTTATTTGCTGAGGTAAATAAAATCAAACCCGGACATATTGCAACGTATAATTTATCAGATCACTCGTTAGAACATCATACTTATATACAGAATATACACATTAATAAGAACACTTCTTTTAACAAAGCAGTTGAACATTATGGTGATTTATTCGAGAAAGCCGTACAAAGACAGCTCATGTCAGATGTGGAAATAGGATCTTTACTAAGTGGTGGAGTCGATTCAGCTTTGGTTACCTATTTTGCTCAAAAACACAGTGCTAAACCTATTAAAACCTATACGGTAGGTTTTAATCATGACAGTTTTGAGAATGAGATTAAGGAAGCAGAAAAATCAGCCCGATTTTTGAAAACCGATCATCGTGCCATACTGATTGATGAAAATAACTTTAAAGATATTTTTGAGGAAACATGCCGTATCGTAGAAGAACCTTTGGGAACTACTTCTATACTTCCCATGTATTATTTGAATAAAGAAGTTGGTAAGGAGCTAAAAGTTGTACTTACCGGACAAGGAATAGACGAGCCTTTGGGCGGATATCGCCGCTATCAGGGAGAAATTTGGAGCCAGAAAATGCCGCATTGGTTTTTTTCGCTTGCCCGGCCGTTTGCTGGATTTACTAAAAAAGAAGGGCTTATAAGAGCTGCAAATTCTCTTTCAGAAAGAGACCCTATACGTAGATTTGAAAAAATATATACACTTTTTAGTGATGCTGAAATACAGAAACTGATAAATAAGATGGATGACATCTCTTCAAAGAGTATCCGTTATTTTTATGACTTGCTCAACGGAAACAGCAAAAAAAGCGTTGATGCGATGATGGCTGTAGATATGCGTATGAATTTGCCTGATGACCTGTTGCTTTACACCGATAAGGTTTCTATGCATTTTTCTATTGAAACAAGAGTACCTGTATTGGATATAGAGCTGATGAACTTTGTAGAAACCCTTCCTTTAGAATATAAAATACACAAGGGCAGTGGAAAACACATTCACAAAGTATTTGCAGCAAGTGTTTTGCCGGATGAAATTATTTCACGTCCTAAAAAGGGGTTTATGTCTCCAACCGAAAAATGGTTCAGGGAAGATTTGGGCAATTATTATCTGGATTTATTGTCTAAAGACACTTCAGCCTTTTCAGAAGTATTTGACCTCAAAGAAGTGGCAAAGATCTTTAAACAGCATCAGTCGGGTTTTAATAAAGAGAAACAACTGTTTACGCTATTGTCTGTTTATTATTGGTTTCAAAATAACAAATAATAACAGCTTATATGAAATTAGCCATCATCACTTCAAGATATCCGAAAAAGGAAACACCTTATAACCATATGTTTGTCCATGTACGGGCTGTATTCTTTGCTTCTCAGGGAATAGATGTTACCGTTTTTGTACCATCTTCGGTAAAGGAAACCTATTATTATCAAGGAATAAAAGTAATATGCGATCATTCAGACATAATTGCCGGGCAACAGTTGGCTTATGACATTTCTTATTTGCATTTACTGAATTTATATCCTACAAAATCGGGCGGATTGCGTATTTATAAGGCTATAAATAAGTATAAACAAAAAGCGGCGATTTACTTTCACGGTTATGATGCCCTTACACATCCGAAATATTATTTTGATTTTGAATGGAATTTGAGAGGTATTACCAGAGTTCTTTACAATAATACCTGGAAAAAATATCAGATGCATCGGTTTTTGAAAAAGCTCATACAGCATAAAAATTATGTGGCTATGGCACCTTCCAACTGGTTAAAAGATCAGATAGAGCAACTATATGATTTGAGGATACATCCTTTCGAGGTAATTCCTAACGGAATAGATGTTTCATTATTTCATACGGAAAATGCGTATACTAAAAGACATAAAATAGTATGTATTCGCCCGTTGGAAAAAACATATCCGGTTGCGCATACCATCGAACTGATGCTATATTTGCCCGAAGAATTTACGCTGGATATCTATGGCAAAGGAGAGATGAAAGAAAGCCTTTTGCGCCTTATTGAATCAAAACAACTTTCACACCGCATACGCCTGATAGAAAAATTTGTTGAACGCGAGCAACTGCCACAATTATTAAACCAATATGGAATCTTATGTGCTTTTTCTAACATCGATACACAGGGTGTTATGATGTGCGAAGCTATGGCTGCCAGACTATTGGTTATCAGCAGCAATAAAGCGGCTGTTCCGGAGTTTATAAAACATAAAGAAACAGGACTTCTTGAAGAGAATGTACTGCAATTAAAAGAAGATCTGTTAGAAGTTTGTGCCGATGAATCGTATTTCAATACAATAATTCAGAATGCCAGAAATTCAATGGAAAAAATTACCATCGAATGCGTAGGTATGCTGGAAATAAAAGCATTAAAAACCATTTTATAAAAAAAGTATGCCCATTTCAGCAAAATATATCAATTACCTTATCCTGTTGTTGCTCATGCCTGTCTTGATTGTAGACATGCTCAACGGTATCATGCTCGAAAAAGGAATTGAACTGCCTGTTTCTGTAAGCCAGCTTTATAAATTGGGAATATTGGGGTTAATGATGTACCGGATTGCCCAGCTCAAAGAAGACTTTTTTACTGTAAAATGCACTTTTGTATTGCTTATACTATCAAGTATCGTTATGTTATTTTACGGATATACAATAATGGATTTTATAAATGATTTCATAAAAATATTCAAATATCTTACACCGCTTATTGCTTTCTTTTTCTTTCGGAGTATGTTCCGTTCTCATAATTTCTGGATCGAAAAAAAATTCTTTACATGGATTACGGTTTCTTATTGGATATTAGTAGCCAATATTCTTTTAAAATTAGTAGGAGTAGGATATCCTATGTATGATGCTGGAGGTATAGGTACCAGAGGTTTTTTTCATGCCGGAAATGAAATTTCGGTACTATTACTGGTTTTAAGTGCTATAAAAGGTTATCAGATATGGAATTTTTCAAATTCGAAACTTACCTATTTGCTGTTTCTGTTTCTAAATGTATTTTTGGGTATTCTGGTAACTTCTAAAACAGGTATTCTGGGAACTGTAGTTGTTTTTTGTATCATCGCTTTTGAACCTTCAAAATTCAAATTAACATTCCGCCAGATCAGAACTATATTCATTTCCATATTGATGGTCATACCTATGATTGTATATTTTGTCTATAAATTTGTTTCCCAGTCCGATATCATGATACGTTTTACATATTTTTGGGAAAAACTGGACTTCCTTACCTTTGTACTCTCCAGCAGAAACCTTTATGTTGAAAAAATGCTTATGTATTATGACGAAGAGTATATGTGGTGGCAAAAAATAATTGGAGGAGGACAAACAAATTATGAGGAAATGCTTGGGCATATTGTTGAAATTGATTTTATTGATTTATATTTTGCCTATGGTCTTATAGGTTTGGTATTGTTTATTTATTTCCTGTATTATCTGATTGCAAATGCTAAGAACAACAGTCGAAAAACTTTTTTTCCGTTTGCTCGTTTAACTTTTATCATGTCTGTACTACTCATTTTTTTATCTTCATTATCAGGACATGTTTTTAATTCAGGAATTGCGGGGATGTTTATAGGTGGGTTATTTGCAATGATGTGTATACAAAGACCTCCGGAAATTCAGGATAAGGTTATTGAAACAACTAAAATATAAGGAATGCTGAAAAAAATACTTGTAGTTATATCAGTGCTTGCCGGGATGAGTATTCCGTTGCATACAAAAATTTCAAATATTGCTTTGGGCCTCCTTTTACTGATGTTACTCATCATTGCTGTAAAAGAGCAATCCTATAAGAAAGTCTTTGTTCAAAAAAGCTTTTTTACAGGCACAACAATTGTTTTCTATTTACTGATTATCTTCGGAGCATTTTATACAGAATACAATGAAACAGTCTCGGTTTATTTAGGCAGGTATGCGCTATATCTGGTTATTCCGCTTATAATGATGCTTACGGCTGACAATATACTTGTTACAGTACGAAAAAATGTATTTCAAGGAATAGTGGCTGGTGCAGTAATTGCTTCTTTGTATCTCAACATACTAAATCTCATGCATCTCTATACAGAATATAATACGCTTCTAAATAAAGCCTTGTTTGATTATTATCACACCTATCATCATTTTACGGCACCTGTCAAAATACATCCGACCTATTTTGGAATGTATCTGCTGGTTTCTCTGGTTATTTTAATATCAGATTTAATGACGGGTAAAAAAACACAAAAGAAGATTGGATATGGTTTTGCTATATTTCTTTTGATGGCTACGCTTGTTTTTGTCAATTCGCGTATATGTCTGCTTCTTATGCTGTTGATTGTTTTTGCAGCATTCATAAACTGGGTAGTAACAAAAATTCATACACACAAAATTATGGTATTAACAAGTATTATTGTACTGATTGTTACATTGAGCGGTGTTATATATTCCGTTAGAAATACCTATTTATTCTCACGAATAACAACTGAATTAGTCTGGGATTTGTCAGAAAATGTTGATACACAATACAATAATAAGTTTGCAGATGACTCCAGATTATCAAGATGGAAAGTTGCATGGAAGCTTATTGAAAAACAACCGGTTATTGGGTACGGAACCGGAAGCGAAAAAAAGATGCTCAAACAAGGATATTTAGAAGCGGGTTTAGATCATGCTGCGGCACAGGAATATGATGCACATAACCAATGGCTTTCTTTTGCGCTTGAATATGGTCTTGTAGGAGTTCTATTTTTCTTTTTCTTTATAGCGGATAATCTTGTGAGGTCATATAAAAAGAGAGATTGGATACCTTCCGGACTTTTTTTAATAATCCTGTTTATCTCATTTACAGAAAATATTTTTAAGAATAATGCGGGATTTCTGTTTATTGCCTTAACAGCCAATCTCAGCTATTTTACACAGCAATATCATGGAAAAAAATAAACAGATCTTTTTGCTGAGCAGTGTACTTATTCTTTTTTTTATTCTGGATTTTTTTACAAAAATAGCCTTAACTCCTTCGGAGGGTTATACAACCTTTGTAAAAATAATTAAAACAATCTTTGTGGGTTATATCACCTTTGAACTCATCAGAAGCAAAATGCGGGAGCCGTTAAAAATGATTGGAATTATATCCCTAATTCCTTTAATTTCTTTCCTTTTCAGTAGTTGGATGCATGAAAACTGGATTCTGTTTTTGCGAACCTTAAGTTTGTATATTTATCCGCTGTTGTTCTTGCTGTATTGTGCCTCATTAAAAGAAAGTACTTCATTACCAATTTTGGAAAAAGTATTTGCTGGTATTGTATGGGTTGTCAACGTATCCGTAATACTTGGGTTCATAACTAACTGGCCTATTTTGAGAACCTATGACTTCCATCCAAGGTTCGGATATATGGGAATTATACAGAAATCAATTACAGCTTCTTATTTTTATTGTGGAGCAATCTTCTTTGCATATCAGAAGTACCACCAAAGTTTGAATTGGTATTTGTTTTTCATCAGTACACTTTTCTGCAGTTTATTGATAGGAACAAAAAGTGTGTATCTGTTTGTTGCTATGTTTTCTGTATATCTATTTATTAAACACCAACTTTATAAAAATAAAAACACTTATGTTATTGGAGGAATAAGTATTTTGCTTTTTTCCTTCTTTTACGAACGTTTGTTTATTTTTATCAAAACAAAGTTTTTCGTATTGTATGAGGTATATGAACAATACGGCATCGTAACAGCTATTTTTTCACTCAGAGATCTTATATTTAAAGATAATATTCTTCATTACAAAGAGAAGTGGAGCATTGTCAATTATCTCTTTGGCGGAATAGATGTACAGCAGCACCTGTTTGAAATGAGTTTCTTTGATCTCTTCGTTTTTTTTGGCTTGCTGGGAACATTACTGTATAGTTTTCTTTTCTTTAAATTCATCTATAGTTTTTTTAATATTCCAAAAAAGAGTGCAGCTAATTTCTTTCTTATCTCAATAGTAATAATATCATCAATAAGTGGGCAGTTTTTTTTAAATAACTCGGTCATTACCTGTTTTTTTATAGTAATTTTGCTTATAAATCATAAAAACCGCTCTACAAGGGTATTTATTGATGAATAATGTTTTTTTAGTAAGACTTTAGCAATGGAAAATGTAGAACGTATTAGTTTGTTGGGCACTTATGTTGATAATCTGAACATGGAGGAAACCATCTTTATAATACAGCAGAGTTTAAAACAAAAAAAACATATACAGCATACGGTTGTCAATGCTGGTAAGATTGCTGTAATGAATTCGAATCCTGTACTGAGAGAAAGCGTAAACAGCGCAACTCTCATCAATGCAGATGGAATGGCGGTAGTTTGGGCTTCTAAATGGCTTAATAAACCATTGAAAGAACGGGTAGCAGGCATAGATCTTTTTCTGAATTTAGTAAAGAGTGCTTACGAAAACAAACAACAGATATATTTGCTGGGAGCAAAACAAAGTATTGTAGAAAAAGTGGTAGCTGTTTTTCAGGAACAATATGGTAAAAATATAATAGCAGGTTTTCGAAATGGTTATTTTGAAAAAGAAGAAGAAACGGAAATTGTAAATGATATTGTAGCCAGTAAGGCCAATTACTTATTTGTAGCAATGAGTTCACCCAAAAAAGAGATCTTTCTTTTTGAACACAGAGAAAAACTACAGAGTGTAGGTTTTGTAATGGGCGTTGGTGGCAGCTTTGACGTGGTTTCCGGAGCAGTAAAAAGAGCGCCCTTGTGGATACAGAAAATCGGTATGGAGTGGTTTTACCGTTTTCTTCAGGAACCGCGAAGAATGTGGAAAAGAAGTTTTGTGACCAATGCAAAATTTATCAAATTGGTAATGAATGAAAAGCTTAAAAGAGGAGCATAAGAATGAAAAAAATACTTATTACAGGGGCAGCAGGTTTTTTAGGATCCCATCTTTGCGATCGGTTTATCAATGAAGGATTTCATGTAATAGCAATGGATAACCTTATTACCGGTGATTTAAAAAACATTGCCCATCTTTTTCCTTCCGAGCACTTTGAGTTCTACCATCATGATGTTACCAAATTTGTACACATACCCGGTAAACTCGATTATATATTGCATTTTGCATCTCCGGCCAGCCCGATTGACTATTTAAAAATTCCGATACAAACATTGAAAGTCGGTTCTTTGGGAACACATAATCTGCTCGGTTTGGCAAGAGTAAAAAAGGCGCGCATACTCATCGCTTCAACTTCAGAGGTATACGGAGATCCGTTGGTACATCCACAGACAGAAGCCTATTTCGGAAATGTAAATACCATAGGTCCCAGAGGGGTCTATGATGAAGCAAAACGTTTTCAGGAATCCTTAACTATGGCCTATCATTCTTTTCACGGTTTGGAAACAAGAATTGTTCGTATCTTTAACACCTACGGTCCGCGAATGCGACTAAACGATGGAAGAGTAATTCCGGCTTTTATGGGACAGGCGTTGAGAGGGGAAGATTTAACTGTTTTTGGAGATGGTAACCAGACACGATCTTTTTGTTATGTAGACGATCAGATAGAAGGAATTTACCGATTGCTTATGAGTGATTATGCCTTACCTGTCAATATTGGAAATCCGGACGAAATTACTATCAATGAATTTGCACAGGAAATACTCAAACTTACCGGAACGGATCAGAAAATAGTATACAAACCATTACCTGAAAATGATCCGTTGCAGCGTCAACCGGATATTTCAAAAGCCAAAGAGCTTTTAGGTTGGGAACCAAAAATAAAAAGAGAAGAAGGGATGAGACTTACATATAATTATTTCCAGTCCTTATCTGATCAGGAGTTATTAAAAGAAGAACACAAAGATTTTACTAAATATATCAACTAAGTGATAAAACAAGTCGGCAGATATTCAAAATACCTCAGGCCTTTTACGGTGTTATTAGACCTTGTGCTACTCAACTTGATAGCGGGTATCATCTTGCCTTTCGGATACATTTCTCCACCGTTTCATGTATTTGTTTCTGTCGTCTGGATCGTATTGAGCTGGATTACTAAATATTATGATATTTATCGTTTTACCAAGCTCATACAGATTGCGAGTAAAGTATTGAAACAGTTTGCATTATTTACTATTTTCTGTTTTGCGTATATTGGATTCATATCCGGCTATATAGCTCCACTTTCTCTATTGTCCTATATAGCCATCACCTTTGTCTGTATTACATTTCTTAAATATGGCATTTTCTCGGGGCTCAAATATTTCAGAAGACATTTTAGAGGCAACCAGCGAAAAGTGGTCATCATTGGTCAGGATCCGATATCCAATCAACTGGCAACTTTTTTTCAGGAAGAAAAAGATTACGGGTATGATTGTTTAAGGCAATTTCCAATAACAGAACTTGAAGAAGCACTCCAATACTGTAGAGAGGGAGTAGATGAAATTTATCTTTCCCTTAATAAAATAGAAAGCAAACAAATAAAAAGAGTCATCTTATTTACAGATAACTTTTTTATGAACCTCAAGTATATTCCTTCACGAAAAGAAATATTATCGAACTCTGCTAAAATTCAGTATTACGGATTTATTCCGGTAATTCCGGAGCGTAAAACACCTTTGGAAATCTATTATAATCGTCTGATAAAACGCACATTTGATATCATATTTTCTATTTTTGTAATTGTATTTGTCATGTCCTGGTTGTTTCCCATTATCGCCATTCTGATAAAACTTGAATCCAAAGGACCGGTATTGTTTAAACAAAAGCGAAACGGTATCTATTTTGAGGAATTTTACTGTTACAAATTCCGGTCTATGATTGTCAATGTTGAAGCAGATACACATCAGGTAATAAAGAATGACAAACGCATAACGAAACTGGGGGCTTTTCTCAGAAAATCGAGTATAGATGAAATGCCTCAATTTTTTAATGTACTTATTGGCAATATGTCGGTATGCGGGCCGAGGCCTCATATGGTGAACCTGACCAATAAATATGTAGAAGAAGTAGAACGGTTTAAGCTGAGACATTTTATAAAACCAGGAATTACCGGAATGGCGCAGACGCATGGGTATAGAGGAGAGATAGAAAGTCAGCGCGATATCATTAACCGTGTAAAATATGATGTTTTCTATATTGAAAGCTGGTCACTGTTACTCGATCTCAAAATCATCTACCTTACAGTAAAAAATGCTGTAATGGGAGATAACAAAGCATATTAAAAATGAATATAACAAACACACAACAAATATGAATATTCTTCTTTTAGGTTCAGGCGGCCGGGAACATGCATTGGCATGGAAAATGCTCCAAAGCGAAAAGCTTTCCAAACTCTTTGTAGCACCAGGAAATGCAGGAACCGGTAGTATTGCACAAAATGTAAACATAAATCCGAATGATTTTCAGGCAGTAAAAGAAACCGTTCTTTCTCTTGAGATACAAATGGTAGTAGTGGGTCCTGAAGATCCTCTGGTAAAAGGAATTTATGATTTTTTTAAAAATGATCCGGAGTTGCAACATATACCTGTAATTGGGCCTTCAAAAAGAGGAGCTCAGCTGGAAGGTAGTAAAGAGTTTGCCAAAGAGTTTTTAGTAAAGCACAATATTCCAACGGCACGTTATGAAAGTTTTACGAAAGATACCGTAGAAGCAGGAAAAGAATTTTTGAAAACCCTTACTCCTCCTTATGTATTGAAAGCGGATGGTTTGGCTGCAGGAAAAGGAGTTTTGATTTTAAATGAACTGAATGAAGCGCAGCAGGAGTTAGAAAATATGCTTGTAGATGCTAAGTTCGGAGATGCCTCTTCAAAAGTAGTGATCGAAGAATTTCTTGACGGAATAGAGTTAAGTTGTTTTGTTCTCACAGATGGTAAATCGTATAAACTGTTACCAACAGCTAAAGATTATAAACGAATCGGAGAAGGAGATACAGGTTTGAATACCGGAGGTATGGGAGCCGTATCGCCAGTGCCGTTTGCAGATGCAGAACTGATGCGCAAAATCGAAGAACGCATTGTAAAACCAACTATTGATGGATTACAAAAAGACCAGCTCGATTATAAAGGGTTTGTGTTTATCGGATTAATCAGAGTAGGCAATGATCCGTTTGTAATTGAATATAATGTGCGTCTCGGAGATCCGGAAACGGAAGTAGTACTTCCGAGAATACAATCTGATTTAGTAGCGCTTTTTGAGGCTGTTGCCGCTGAGAAATTAGATCAGGTAACTCTTGAAATTGATCATAGAACAGCTACCACAGTAATGATGGTTTCTGGTGGATATCCCGAAGATTATGAAAAAGGTAAAACAATCACAGGAATCGATACAATAGAAGATTCATTGGTTTTTCATGCAGGAACTGCTTTGAAAAATGAAGATATTGTTACTAATGGAGGTAGAGTTATTGCTGTTACTTCTTATGGAAACGATTTTAAGGAAGCTTTAGAGACTTCTTATAAAAATGTAGCGAAGATAGATTATGACGGTAAATACTATCGAAAGGATTTAGGATTTGATTTATAAAAAAAAGCAGGTTTATTAAAACCTGCTTTTTTATTTTTATTCTTTTTATTTCAAGAAAGAATGTGCTGTTGTATCTTGTTCGTCTTCGTTATTTGCTTTGAATATTTTTAGTTGTTTCAACCAATAAACGAAAGCAATACTACAGATGATGATAAAAATCCAGTTGAGCGTATTGGCAGCCCACCAATTTGTCAACTCTAATTTTGCCAACCAATCCATAGGAACCATTAGAACGTCTACTGTCAAATATTGAATTGCATTGAAAAATGAAGTCCACATAATATATTGTTGTTAAATTAATTCGAATAAATTATACTTAAATAGTAACTTTGCTACAAAAGTAATAAAATTTATCAACAAGTTATTTACAACACATAAAAATATTATTCAATAAATGATTACAACGTTATTTAGCAAAAGTCGTCCGATAGGATATATGGTAATATCTGTGATGTTACTGATCGTTTATGTACTCAATGTGATGAATGACTTATCGTGGACTGTCGATTTTTATGGAGTTGTAAAGAAATCTATCTTGTTTGTATTGATTGTGCTGTCTGTTTTTTTAGTACAATTTATTACCTTTAAAAATCAATTATCAGATCAGAACCTGTATTCCTTATATCTATATGCCTGTTTTTTGATACTGTTTTCATCCTATTTTGACAACTCAGATATCATCATCTCTAATTTTTTTATATTGCTTGCTTTAAGGAGATCTTTTTCACTGCATACACTTAAGGCTTCTAAATTAAAGATATTTGATGCCGCTTTGTGGATCCTTGTAGCCATGCTTTTTGAGCCGTGGACGGTTTTATTTATGTTGCCTTTGTATTTTGCAATATTGTGGTATCTTTCAGAAGATTATAGAAACTGGTTTATACCTTTAGTAGCAGTTTTTTGTATTAGCGTTTTATTCTATACCTATTGTCTGTATACTGAGCAATCCTTTACAGACTTTTTCAGACATCATTTCTTTGTAGATTTTAATTTTTCTTATTTTGAAAATGTTTATCAGAACATTGCTCTGGCCATTTTTTCTTCTATTGTTTTCTTATTTGTAACCTCTCAGATATTCAAACTGCGTTCATTACCTATAAGTGATTATACTACTTATAAAAAAATTCTGATCTGTTTTATAGTTGGAGCTGCTATTTACGTTATTTCAGCTGATAAAAGCAACAGCTTATTGGTGTTTACCTTTTTTCCTCTTTCTATTCTTGGAGCCAATTATGTACAGAGTCTTCCTCGAAAATGGATGAAAGAAACGGTACTCATAGCTATTTTTGTTATAAGTTTTTTCCTGAGTATGGCAGGGTTATAATTTCTCTCCATAGGCAAGATCACCTGCATCTCCCAGACCAGGTACGATATAATTATCTTCGTTTAACCCTTCATCAAGAGTTGCTACCCAAAGATGACAATGATCCGGAAGGTTTTTTTCAAGAAATGAAATGCCCTGAGGAGTAGCGATAACAACACAGATGTGAATTTCTTTAGGCGTTTCTTCAGTGATAAGTTTGTTGAATACAGCAACAAGGGAGTGTCCTGTCGCAAGCATCGGATCTAAAAGAAGCAAATGTTTTCCTTCAAAAGAAGGAGCGGCCTGATATTCAACTTTAATGTCCATACTGCCATGTATCCGGGAAGCGGAAACAAAACCGTTTTCTGCATCATCAAAAAAATTCATAAATCCGGTATGTAAGGCGAGTCCTGCTCTGAGTATAGAACATAATACTACATTGTCTTCAATGACAGCAGTATTTTTTATTCCCAGTGGAGTCTGAACGTTCACTTCACTATAAGGCAATGTCTTACTCAGTTCATACGCCATTATTTCACCAATCCTTTCAATGTTTTTCCGAAAACGCATACTGTCTTTCTGGACGTTTACATCTCGTAGCTGGGCAAGAAAGTGATTCAAAATACTGTTTTGTTCTGATATATAGTGTACGGTCATTGTTTCTGAATGTTATTAGCGGGATAAAATTATTAAAACTATATTTGTAAATAAAATTTATAAGTATGTTTTCATCGATAGCCTTTCCGATTTTTGAAGAAAGTATCCGCGATTATCACAAATTTGATAATGTAGATCAACCGATTAACAATCCGTATCCAAAAGATCAAATAGAACATTTACTCTATTTGAAAAACTGGATAGATACCGTTCAATGGCATTTAGAGGATATCATCCGTGACCCTCAGATCAATCCTGTAGATGCTTTGGCATTGAAAAGACGTATCGATGCGTCTAATCAGGAACGAACAGATATGGTAGAATATATAGACAGTTATTTCTTACAAAAATATAAAGAAGTACATGCGAAACCTCATGCAAAGATAAATTCCGAAAGTCCGGCCTGGGCTATCGACCGCCTGTCTATTCTTGCTTTAAAAATTTACCACATGAACGAGGAGGTAAACAGAATTGATGCAACTCCGGAACATAAAGTAAAATGTCAGGAAAAACTGAATATATTATTGGAACAACGTCAGGATCTGACAACAGCCATCGATGATTTGCTTGATGATATCCAAAGTGGTGATAAGTATATGAAAGTATACAAGCAGATGAAAATGTATAACGATGATGATTTAAATCCTGTGTTATATCAAAATAAAAAATAGTAACTTTGAAAGGCTTTCTTACAGAAAGTCTTTTTTTATTCAAGACTATGCAAAAACTTATAAAAATCTTGTCTATACTGATTTTTACAATTCTTATTGTCATCATCGGTGTATTTATCTGGTCATTTTTCAATCCATATGCTCAGGTACTTTTGATTCCTCTGGGTATCCTAAGTATTTATTATGCGTTTCTCTTCGGATTTTGTAAGCTGGTAAATTCCAACAGCCGATATTTTGAATATATAATGATCTTTCTTATTGTTATTCCTTTAATATCTGTAAGCTACTCTTATGATAGGTTTGTAACCTTATCAATAGATATGCTGAACTATTTTACTCACTAAAATGAAGCATATAATTGTTTTCAGATTATCGGCTATGGGAGATGTAGCTATGACCGTTCCGGTGATCACCGCTTTGGTACAGCAATTTGAAGATGTGGAAGTGACAGTTGTAAGCCGCCCTTTCTTTCGTCCTTTTTTTGAACATTTGCCAAGAGTACATTTCTTTGCGGTTGATGTGCAGGGAAGACACAAAGGATTTTTAGGTTTGTGTCGGCTTTACAGAGAACTCAGTGCGCTAAAGCCCGATGGTTTTGCCGATTTACATAATGTATTGCGTTCCAAAATAGTGCGTATTTTTTTCTGCTTGTCAGGTATCAGAACCGCTTATACAGATAAGGGAAGAGCGGAGAAAAAGGCATTGACCCGGGCAGAAAACAAAGTATTTAAGCCATTGAAAACAATGGTACAAAGACATTGTGATACTTTGTCTGCATTTGGGTTTCAAGTGCAGTTAAACAATATTATACTTCCGCAGCCCAAAATGTTAAGTGCTAAAATACAGAATATCACTGGGGTTAAAATAAAGAAATGGATAGGAATTGCCCCTTTTGCACAATATAAAACCAAAGTATATCCGGAGGATCTGATGAGGGAAGTCATCCGTAAACTGGCTCTTGATGACCACTATCAGCTGTTTCTATTAGGAGGTGGTACAAAAGAAACGGAGCTTCTTAATCAGATGCAGCAAAAACTGGATAATGTGATAGTAGTAGCCGGTAAGCTTACTTTAGAAGAAGAAATGGCATTGATTTCCAACTTTGATCTGATGCTTTCGATGGATTCCGGTAATGCCCATATTGCAGCAATGCTGGGAGTAAAAGTTCTTACTTTGTGGGGTAATACTCATCCTTATGCAGGATTTCTGCCGTTTAACCAATCTTTTGACAATACCCTTACAGCTGATCGCACCCGATATCCGAAAATACCAACGTCTGTTTATGGCAATAAGCAGGTAGAGGGGTATGAAGAGGTCATGCGCACTATCAGTACAGATGCAGTAGTGGAAAAAATCAAAGATCTTTCCAAATAAAAATAGGGTGTATAAACACCCTATTGAATGACTACCGATTTAATATTAGTAAACTCATATAACGCAAAATGAGACAGTTCACGGCCATATCCTGAATTTTTAATTCCTCCAAACGGCATATTAGGATCGCTGATTACCATTTCATTGATAAATACGGCTCCTTCTTCAAAAAAAGGAACTTTAGATTTAATCAATTCCGTATTCGTAGAGAAAACAGAAACTCCCAATCCAAAAGAAGAGCGGTTGCTTATGGCAATTGCTTCATCAAAGTCATCAAAAGTAATAATAGACGCAACAGGACCAAAAGTTTCCTCTTTAAAAACAGGCATATCTTCTGTTACATCACTCAGAATGGTAGGCGCGTAAAAAGCTCCGTTTCTTTTGCCTCCGCAGATGAGTTTTGCTCCGGCTTCTATACTTTTTTGTACTTGTATCTCAAGCTCCTTTGCAAGGTCTTCTCTTGCCATCTCTCCTATTTCAGTAGAAGAATCGAATTTGTCTCCTGTTTTTAATGCTGCAATTTTTTCTTTATATTTAGTTATAAAAGATTCCGCAACTGAGGTGTGAATGATAAATCTTTTTGCGGCAATACAGCTTTGACCTGCATTCTGCATCCGGGCATTTACAGCTGTAGTAACAGCCAGATCCAGATTGGCATCTTTACAAACAATATACCCGTTACTGCCACCCAATTCCAAAACGCATTTTTTCAAATGTTTACCTGCAGCTTCAGCTACTGAACGTCCTGCATTTTCACTGCCTGTCAGAGAAACGGCTTTTATCACAGGATGTGCAATGACTTCTTTGATAAGATCACTTTTTAAAAATAAATTCTTATATACCGGGAAATCTATTTTTTTAGAATCAAAAATTTCTTCAAGAAGTAATGCTGATTTTGGAACATTTGAGGCATGCTTTACAACAAACGTATTTCCTGAAAGTAAATTGGGTACTACAAATCGGAATACCTGCCAGAAAGGAAAGTTCCATGGCATTACGCCCAGCAGTACACCTAAAGGTTCAAAAGTTACAAAACTTTCCTTCCATTTGGTTTTTACGGTTTGTGGTTTTAAAAAAGCTTCGGCATTCTCAATATAATAATCACATAAATAGGCGCACTTTTTTACTTCGGCTATAGACTGCGTAATAGGCTTATTCATATCTGCCGTAATGGCCTCAGCGTATTTTTTTGTATCGCTTAAAAGTTTTTCTTTAACGTCTTTGAGTACTTCTATCCGTTCTTTTATGGAAAATATTTTCCATTTCAAGAAAGAACCCTCCATCACTTCAAGGGTTTTAAAAGCTTCTTCAACAGGTATTGTAGACATATTATTTCGTTTTCTATTAAAAATACAAAAAAGAGCTGTAAAACTTACAACTCTTTCATACTTTGTTTCTCAATATATCCTTCGGTCAAATCAGGAAGGGTAACCTTATGCCATTTTGCTGTAGTCTCAAGCACAAAAACTTTGGTACCCTCATGAACTATTTTTTCATTTTTTGAAGTGATTCTCGGTTCTTTTTTTACCGCTACTGTTTCCTGAACGATAATACCATACCGTTCATTTTCATGGTACTTTTTTTCTGTAAAAGCCGCTATCAGACTCAGGACAGTTACGACCACGAACAATAAAATTCCCAAAAAGAAAATTCTTTTTAAAGTACTGTTACTGATAAAGTAGAAGGCAACAAAGCTGAGAAGAATCATAAATGATCCTACAACAGCGCTTACAGCCCATTGATTATAGGTGAAAAATCCGATAGCATTGTGAATAATATGCTGGGTAGACAATTTTGTCTTTGGTTCGAACGTATCCAGCCTCATCTTCTCTGCAAATTTCAGATTGGTTCGTACTTTTTCATTATTCGGATTCAGTTGCAAAGCTTTTTCATAATTATAAATAGATAAACCTACATTTCTCAATTTATAATAACAATTTCCAAGATTATAATAAACAGCTTCTGAAATATAATCATCTGTCAATAGTTGTTCATACTTTTCTGCAGCAGCGGCAAATTGCTGGTCTGCATACAACTTATTTGCCGAGTCAAAATCTTTTAGAGCCTGCTGATTTACTGCGAATGTATAATTCACACATAACAGCAGCATTATATATAACAATACTTTTTTCATCTGAATTAAGATTTAAACTGTTTTTCCAGATTGGTAATAACATCAAGGGCTTTTGCAAAATCATTTTGCATAGACGTAATATCAAATTGAGAATATCTTGCCATTTCACAGGTCGATTTTATATCGATAAACTGCTGAATATTTTCTTCCTGTATTTTTCTTTGCTGCAACAACTCCCGGATATTTTCATTACTCATTTCAGATGTTTCAATACTCAGTTTGGCTTTTAAGAAGTTGTGTAAACATCTTTCCAAAGCTTCATAGAAACCGTTTTTATCACCTAATTTTCGCTTCGCTTCACCTAAATATTTTTTCGCGAGTTTATTGTTGTTTCTGATGCGGTTGCCTGTAAGATCATTACGCTTGCTGGCTTGTCTTCTGTATCCCAATATCAAAAACGGAATAAGGGCAAGAGGAGCGATTAACAGTGCATAAAACATTTTTGAATCAAAGAAATCGTCTGCCTTTTTCTGTTCAAAAGTAGTTGTTGTTACAATTTCCTGAAATACATCTGCATTGGATAAATCTTCTTTTTTAGGCGTATTTTGAGGCAGTTCAGGACCTTCTGTTACATCAATCACAATCTCCTGTGAAGTGATGGTTTTGTAGGTTTTTGAGGCGGTATCAAAATACGAGAACGACATTGGTTTTATCGTATATTGTCCTTTATACTGAGGTACAATAACATATTTTTCGCTTTTGCTTCCCTCCATACCTGAAGCGATGTTATTACTGACTTTTTCACTGAGTTCCGGATCATATAGTTCCAACGCTGCCGGTGCCAATGGTTTTGGTAAAGTAAACAACTGCAGATTTCCTTTTCCGTTAGCTGTTACTGTAAGTTCAATGGTTTCATTTGCTTTGACAGTAGTTTTATTCGCCTTGACGTCAAAGGTGTAGTTTCCGACTGCACCAGTGAAATTATCCGGTTGGTTTTCAAGTGGTAAAGGTTTTACATTCACTACTTTAGTACCGGTAGAATAAATCTTTTTAGATACGGTCATTTCAGGGTATCCGAAGAAATCATAACGCCCTGTAGGCGTTTCTACCAGCAATTCCAGTTCTAAAGGGTCAATCGTAAGTTTGCCTTCTTTTTGTGGTAATAAAACGGTGTTTTGTAAGACTACATACCGGTATTCTTTTCCCTGAAATTTACCGAGCTTAACTTCCATATCTTTAACCTGAACGGTATGGTTCCAGAAATTAGTATATTTTGGAGAAGCTATTACATTAAGACTTTTAAAACCAGCCTGATGGCTTACATAAAGTTTATAGACAACCGATACAGGCTCGTTCAGATACGGATTGGTTTTGGAAACTTCTGCAACCAAATGGATTCCCTGCCCGATATTTTCCGGATTAATTCTTTCCTGTTGAGGCTGTCGTCCATAACCTCCATATCCCTGAGACTGTCTTGGTTCTTCTTTTACAGCATCACCAACGGTAATAGTAATTGGTTTGGTGCGGTAAATAGTACCTTTATATTCTATAGAAGCAGCTCCGACTGTCAGAGTCCCTTTTTTGGAAGGCGCTAAAAAATAAGAATAACTTTTTCTGAATGAAGTTTTTCCGTTAACCCATGATTGGCTTACAGAATGCATAGGACCGCTGACAACACTGAAATCTTTAAAATCAGGAGGCGAAAAATTGTCACCGTCTTCATTGATGGTAAAGCTGACTTCAACTCTTTGATTGATGCCAATACTATTTCGGCTCACCTGAGCAGTAAAAGAAACCTGTGCGAATAATACATTCGAAACCAACAGGAATAAAACACTAAATAACTGTGCTGTCCACTTCATTTTTACCAATCTTTTGTACCGGATGATTTTACGGGTTTACCTTCTTTATCTCTGTTCTGTAGTCGTTCACGGACTTGTTTTTCTTTATTGTCAAGAGCATTTAGCATATTTTCCATCTGCTGTTTGCTTTGTTCTTGTTTTTGTTGTTGCGGATCTTTTGGTGCCTGATCTTTTTTAGGATCGTCCTTCTTATCTTTAGGATCGTCCCCTTTTTCCTGATCTTTTTGGTCTTTGTTGTTCTGTTTATCTTTCTGATCCTGTTGGTCTTTCTGATCCTGCTTATCCTTATCTTTTTGGTCTTTGTTATCTTTGTTGTCCTTATTATCTTTATTATCCTTATTTTGATTTGGATTATCTTTCTGCATTTGTTTGGCCAAAGCAAAGTTATAACGGGTTTCCTCATCATTAGGATTGTTTCTCAAAGCATTTTTATAGGCTTCAACAGCTCCTGCATAATCTTTTTTGTTCATAAGAGCATTACCGAGATTATGAGAGATTTTATGCTTCTCTTCCTTCGTTTTTGCATTTTTTAATGCCTGCTGATAGGCCGTAACAGATTCGCTACTCTGGTACTGGCGATAGATGGCGTTGGCTTTATTATAAGCTGGTAAACTGCTCTTAGCTTCTTTTGAAGCGGCTATACGATATTTGGATTCTGCCTGTGAATATTTTCTGTTATTGTATTCCTTATTACCTGTTGTAAGCGCTTTTTCAGCTGATTGTGCTGAAAGCTGTAAGGTACAAAAACCAATTATGATTAATAAATACTTTCTCATATCTTATCGTTTTTCATTAAAAAGATTCCACTTACGCATCCAGGATGTCTTTCTCTCGAAAATAAATAAATCAACGATTAATAGTAAAAAGGCAAGACCTATAAACCATTGAAACTGTGATTGGAAATCGGCAATGTGTTGCGATTCAAAGTCCGTTTTTTCAATATTTTGTAAAGTTTTATTTACCAAATCTACTACTTCTGCTGTATTGTTGCCATACATAAACTGTCCGCCAGTAGCTTTGGCAATCTGTTCTAGTGTCGCTTTATTCATTTTGGTTATTACGGTAGATCCGTCTGTATCCTGTTTATAACCAACAATTCGTCCGTTTTCTTTCAGTGGTATATTTCCTCCCTGTTCTGTACCCACACCAATCGTAATGATTTTGATTCCTTTTTCCTTAGCAATAGCAATAGCATTATCAATTCCCTCATTGTGATCCTCTCCGTCAGAAATCAGGATCATTAATTTTCCTATTTCAGGATCATCAAAATATTCACTACCTACTTCAATTGCTTCACTAAGAGCCGTACCCATCGAAGAAACCATATCGGTATTCATATCCTGCAGATACATCTTTGCCATGTTATAATCAGTCGTGATGGGTAACATAGGAAAAGCACTGCCGGCATAGCCTACAATTCCGATTCTGTCTGATTGCAGATTGTTTATAATTTGTGAAGCCAGTTGTTTTGTTTTTCCAAGACGGTTAGGGGCAATATCTTCTGCAAGCATACTTTTGGAAACATCAATGGCAAAGACAATATCAATGCCCTGGCGTTTTACTGTTTCTATACGTGTACCTATTTTTGGGTTTACAAGCCCGATAATAAGAATAAAAAGAGTAAACAAAGCAATAATTGCTTTTAAAACCGGTTTTGAGGCAGATGCTTCCGGAGCCAGCTTTTTCAAAAATGAACCGCTACCGAAATCTTTTATTCTTCGCTTCTTCCACAAGGAATTCCATATAAAAAGACCTGCAAAAAGCGGAAGAAGTAGCAATAAGTAAAAATAATAAGTGTTATCTAATTCCCACATAATCTTATATAAATCCTTTGAAAAGGGTACGTTTTAATATGAATTCGAATGCCAGTAAAATGAAAGCCAGCAGAGCAAAAGGACGGAACAATTCATTTCGCTGAACAAATTTTTGCTCGTCTATTTTGGTTTTTTCCAACTGGTTGATTTCATCATATATATTCTCTAATTTTTTTGTATCGGTTGCTCTGAAATACTTTCCTCCGGTTTTTTGGGCAATTTTTTTCATCAGTGCTTCATCAATCTCTACTTTCATCTTCTTGTAGAGCAACTCACCGGAAGGAGTAAACTGATAAGGGAAATCTGCCATACCATTAGTACCTATTCCAATCGTATATACCTTAATTTTGTATTCTTTTGCAATATCAGCAGCCAGTTCAGGATCTACTAATCCTGCGTTGTTTACCCCATCCGTCATCAGTATTACAACCTTACTTTTTACAGGACTGTCTTTTAAACGGTTTACGGCTGTTGCCAGACCTACTCCAATGGCCGTTCCATCCTGAATGATTCGGTCATATTTAATATCAATCAAAGCATTCAGCAAAACATTTTTGTCACTGGTAACCGGAGATTTAGTATAAGCTTCTGCCGCATATACTACCAATCCCATACGATCGTTTATCCGCTCTTTCACAAAATCTGAAGCCACCACTTTTAATGCTTCCATACGATTGGGCTTGAGATCTTTTGCCAGCATGGATCCTGAAACATCCATTGCCAGTACAATGTCTACTCCATTAGTAGATTTAGTTTTGCTGCTGGTATCAACAGTTTGAGGTCTTGCCAAAGCAACAATTAATGCAGCCAATGTAAGCAGGCGCAAAACCAGAAAAACAGGCTGTAGTCTGGCTAATAATGTCGGTTTGTTTTTAAAGCCTTCAATAGAGCTGATTTTTAAGGCAACTTTTTGTTTTCGCTTATTCTTAAACCAAACAAATGCTACAATAGGCAACAAAAGTAACAACCAGAAAAAAAACGGATGTAAAAATGTTATATTATTCATTTGTCTGTACGCTTAATTGAATAGATTCTACAATACGCTGTGCAATTTTTGCCCCGTATTCATCTCCCTGATTATACATAATAGCCACTTCCTGAATTCCGTTTTTTTGTATAAAAAGATACATCTCAAACTGCATAAGCTCATTTTTGCCACTTAACGGATTTACGGCTTCAAATGTTCCTGAGCTGCGAACGCCGTTGATACCCTCTAAAGTGAACTTTTCTGAATCTGATTTGAAATCCTTTGCATTAAGGATCTGCTCAGTCATTTTCAGCTTTTGATTCATAAGGTCTTCAGCATTTGTGTTTTCATCCGTTTGTGTTGCCGTTGTATGTACAGTAATACTCAGATTTGTTTTTGCATTGGCATACACAAACTGTGAAGTATTTTCTTCTTTATTTTTTTTGGTTGTATTGGGTAATTCAAGTCGGTTGAGTACTTCGGGAGTTTCTATGACAATACCTGGAAATCCGTATTCGCTGCTGACCCATTCTCCTTTAAGAAGCCGTTTATTTGACTGAAAAAAATCTATTTCCAGTCCATCTTTTACCGAGTTGAATAAGTAAACGCCACCTGTAATCAACAGAAGCAGAGCTGAAACGCCAATTGGTATCCATGTTCTCATCTGTTTTCTCTTGCGGTATCTGCGTTCTCTTAAACGGACTCTTTCCGATTGTTCCTCTGCAAATTTGGGCAAAGCTTTATCTATAGAGATTGAAATAGTTTCGGTTTTTTTCCGGTCATTCTCAATCTCATTATAGGATGGCTCTGATTTGGCAAACTTTACCAAATCGGCTGTTTCTAAAACTCTCTTTAAATCATGGATGATTTCCTTACTCAATTTGATTTTTTTTGTTTTAACAGCTTGTAATAAGAGTTTTATAAGATCTGAAGTTGTCGATTCCTTTGCCGGAATTTCAAAAACTTCTTCAATATATTCTCTGGTAATATCTGTTATTTCAGAGTAATAGCTTTTAATGTCCCCATTCATAATAAGGCGTTTTCCATCTAAAAGCTGTAGCTTTTTAGAAACTTTTTCTAAAGGTGTCTTAAACAGATCATCTTCTGTAAGGTTTTTACTCTGTTGCTTTTTAATGAACCAGTAAACAGCAAATCCAACTGCAATACACAAAATCAAAACAATGATATAATAAATCAGCGATGAGGTATCAGTAGTAGATCCCATATTGGATTTAATATCATACATCTTTTGTTTAAGGGTGTCTACTTTTACATTGGTAACCTCAACATCAAATAAGTTGGTCTGATAATTTTTGCCGTTTACAAGAATACTAAGTCTTGGTACGGTGTATTTCCCGGAGTCAAACTGTGTCAGAGTATATTTCTTAATCAGTTCCATTTTCCGCTTTTCTAAAACGGTATCAATTGCTGAAGATTCTATTACTTCAAAAGGGCCTATATTTTTTACATCGGGGAAAACGACTTTATCCCCTTCGTTGGTCTGTGTTTTTATTGTTAAATCAAAAGCAGAACCAATTTTTATTTTAGTAGAGTCTACCGATGAGGTTACCGGATTTTGTGCCGATAAGTTTAAAGTAAATCCTAAAAATAATAATACATATAAAAAGTTGCTTTTCATTTTATCGTGCTTTAAAATAGGCTAAAAGTTTTTTTACATAACTTTCATCTACCCGGTTATTGATGATGCCTGCACCAGATTTTGTAAAAGAGTTTTTGAACAAGTCAGCCATCTCATCAAAATGTTTTGCATAAGCCAGTCTAACATTTTTGTCACTGGTGTTTACATACATTTCTTCATCGGTTTCGGCATCTCTCATAAGTACAAAACCTACATCGGGCATTTCCTGTTCCCTTTTGTCATAAATCCGTATGCCGGTAATATCATGTTTCCGGGCAGCAATCTTTAGTGTCCGCTCATAATCCTTTGCTACAAAATCAGAAATTACAAAAACAATGGCTTTCTTTTTCATTACCTGAGAAAGATATTCAAGTGCCAGTGCCACATTTGTTTTTCTGCTTTTTGGCTCTGTTTGTATCAAATCGCGTATGATACGCAGTACATGTGATTTTCCTTTTTTAGGGGGAACAAATAATTCTATGGTGTCAGAAAATAAAATCAGACCTATTTTATCGTTATTGGTAGTAGCAGAAAAAGCAAGAGTTGCTGCTATTTCTGTAATAATATCTTTTTTGAAATTTTCAGAAGAACCGAAATCCGCTGATCCGCTGATATCAACAACCAGCATCATCGTAAGTTCTCTTTCTTCTTCAAAAACCTTTACGTAAGGTTCATTATACCGCGCCGTAACATTCCAGTCAATCGCCCGGATATCATCGCCATACTGATACTGTCTTACTTCGGCAAAAGACATACCTCTTCCTTTAAAGGAAGTATGGTATTCTCCGGAAAAAATGTGATCACTGAGACGCCGTGTCTTGATCTCAATTTTTCGAACTCTCTGTAAAATCTCTTTCGTGTCCATAATTTAATTGAAGAAAAAATTCTTAAAAATGTGAAACCTATTTTACCCCGGAATACAAGAAATAAAATAGGTTATAATTTTAAGCCAATGAAAATTTATGGCACTTCTATCTCGTTAACTATTTTGTTGATGATGTCAACTGTCGTTACATTCTCTGCTTCTGCTTCATAAGAAATACCTATTCTATGGCGCAATACGTCAGTTACTACAGCACGTACATCTTCAGGAATCACATAGCCTCTTCTTTTTATAAAAGCATAGCATTTAGCTGCTGTAGCCAGATTGATACTTCCTCGTGGTGAAGCCCCGTATGTAATAAGAGGTTTCAGACTTTCAAGTTTGAATTGTTCCGGATAACGCGTAGCAAAAATAATGTCTAATATATATTTTTCTATCTTCTCATCCATATACACTTCTTTTACAGTTGTCTGCGCACGAAGTATCTGGTCAAGAGAAACGACCGGATTAATTACCGGTGATGTTCCGCTTAGGTTTTGTCTGATGATGAGGCGTTCATCTTCTAATTTAGGATATTCAATAACCGTTTTCAGCATAAAACGGTCCATTTGTGCTTCCGGTAAAGGATAGGTTCCTTCTTGTTCTACAGGGTTTTGAGTAGCCATTACCAAAAAAGGTTTTTGTAAAGTATGGGTGTGTTCACCAATAGTCACCTGCTTTTCCTGCATCGCCTCCAATAGTGCAGACTGTACCTTTGCAGGAGCTCTGTTGATCTCATCAGCCAGAATAAAGTTAGCAAAAATAGGACCTTTCTTGATAGAAAAATCGTTTTCCTTTACATTATAAATCATTGTACCTACTACATCAGCAGGTAATAAATCAGGTGTAAACTGAATTCTGCTAAACGATCCGTGAACAGCTTTTGACAGCGTATTGATTGCTAAGGTTTTTGCCAAACCCGGAACTCCTTCCAGTAAAATATGCCCCTGACCCAGTAAGCCAATAAGCAAACGATCGATCATGTGTTTTTGACCGACAATCGTTTTATTCATTTCTGCAACCAATAAATCAATAAAAGCACTTTCTCTTTCTATTTTTTCATTAATCGCTCTAACATCAGTGGTTATAGTAGCTGCTTCCATCTTAAGTAATTAGTATTTTTTGTGCTTACAAATTGATAAATTTATTTGAATTAAAGTTGTTAATAAATGGTTAAAATAGCCATAGCCTTATTACCTTTAAGTATGATTTATGAATTTGTTTTTATAATTTTAAGAAAAATAAGATAACCCCGTGTTAAATAAGCGATTACTTATTAAAAACTTGCTGGCACATCAGGACGAAAATAGCTTTTTTGATAAGAAGAGGCAACTTAATCTTCACATAAAAGACGGTAAAGCCAAATTTGTAAAACACATTTGTGCCCTTTCCAATTCCAATCCACACAACAATTCTTATCTGCTGGTTGGTTTTGAAGACGAAACGAATGAGATTATAGGAACTGATTTTTATGATGATAGCCACATTCAAAATCTGGTAAATGCTTTTTTGGAGCATCCACCAAAGATCCAATATGAAAATATTGTTTTCCCCCATCTTTCAAATGATAAGGTAGTGGGGTTGATTACTATTTTTCCAAAAAGAGGGATCAGTTTTTTTAAGAAAAAAGCATTAAATATAAGAGAGGGTACTGTTTTTTCACGCATTGGAAGCACTACTGTTCCTGAATATATAGAACAGGTATTTGACAATAAGGAGATTGTTGAGAGTATTGAAAGGAATTCGCGAAACAGCATGAAGGAAATGATTGATCACGTGGTCACTTTTCTTACCAGTACACATCAGGACATGCGGCCTAAATATCATGTGTTTAAAGAATATTTTATCGTTTGCTGGGCAGGAAAAGCGACCTACAAAAGAGGACAGCGCTTTTTATCAAGAGTAGATATTGCTCTGATAAACGAACAGCTCAAACTCTTCTATTCAGCTCTGGATGAAGTAACTATAGAATATAATGAAGATGAATTTATCATCACTGAATTTGTAAAACTCGGTTTAAAAGATTCAACTTCTCACTATCCTTTTAGCCGGCAAACCATCACTTTTAATGAAAATATTACCTATAAAATTCAATCCGAATTAATTTTCAGTCCGCCAAAATACAATCAGCGTATGCTGCATCATATCTATAATTCCAATCTGGCATTGCTGAATAAACTCCATATCGGGCAAAAGCTATCCGAATCAGAAGAGAAAGATATGAACAATCTCTGTCATGCAATGATGATCTGTTATCTAAACGGTTTTAAAGATGCTAAACGTTTGTTAATTGAGTACAAACATGAACTCAAAAACCATGAAAATAAGGATATTTACATTTCCTTTAAAGAAGTAATGCGTATCTTACGCAAGTTGAAATACGAAACTATTAATGAGTAATACATTTGTTATAGGCGATATTCATGGCGGGTTGATCGCTTTGAAACAAGCTTTAGAACGTGCGGAAATTAAAAAAAACGATCAACTGATTTTCTTAGGCGATTATGTTGATGGCTGGAATGATTCAGCCCGTTTGATTGATTATCTGATGGAACTGAACACTCAGTATGACTGCGTTTTTATGCAGGGAAATCATGAAGAAATGGTGTTGAAATGGCTCAGGTATGAAGAAGATAATGAATTGTGGCGATTTCACGGAGGACAATCTACCGTTGATGTATACAAACTGCTAACAAGAGAAGTAAAAGACCGGCACATTACCTTTTTTAACTCGCTACGTGAATATTATTTAGACGATCAAAACCGTTTGTTTGTTCACGCGGGGTTTACGAATCCGAAAGGAGTAGAGTTTGAGTTTTTCAGACCACTGTTCTGGTGGGATCGTACCTTATGGGAAACTGCGATGGCACTTGATGAACGTCTCTCAGAAGATGACAAACGTTATCCTTCAAGATTTAAGCTTTATAAAGAAATTTTTATAGGACACACTCCCGTTACGCGTTTTGGTCAAAACACACCGATGCATTGTGCCAATGTATGGAATATGGATACCGGAGCGGCGTTCAATGGTAAAGTGACGGTCATGAATGTAGATACCAAAGTATACTGGCAGAGTGATGTTGTACAGGAACTCTATCCTGAAGAAAAGGGCAGAAATTAATATATTTGTAAAAAAGATGAAAAAAATTGTTTTATCCATTGCCTTTTTGGGCAGTATATTCAGCATGAATGCACAGGCGCTGAATGAGGTTAAATTAAATATTTTTAATACGATTGTCAACCAGTCAGTAGAAGTGGGATATGAACACTTTATCGATCGTGATCAATCAGTAGGGGTTGATCTGATGATTAACGATCGTTTTTCTTATTGGTCAGAAAGCGGTAAAAGTGGTAAACTCAAAAAATTTAATACCAACAGTATTGCTGTAAACTATAACTTCCATTTTGGAGGAAGAAGTGGGGAACATGCTTCCGGTATGTATGTGTCACCATTTTTGAAATACCGTTTCGGAGATTATGAGAAAGATATCAACGGAGGTGCAAATCGTCTTGAAGTTGATATGAACTCTTTTATCATAGGAGTAGGGATGGGATATAAAATAGTAAAAAATGATGCTTTTGTGATAGCGCCATTTGTCAATATAGGTCGAAACTTCAGTCAGGAAGTAACAGATGAATTTTCGGGCATCGAGTTCAATGCGGGTATCAATTTAGGATTCCGTTTCTAATAAAAATAGCAAGTATACACTTGCTATTTTTTTAATATCCTAATTTTTCACGAACCCTGTTGAGTGTGGCAGTAGCAACCTTACCGGCTTTTTCTGCTCCAATGAGTAACAGTCTGTCCAGTTCGTCCAGATTATTCATATAATACGTATATTTTTCACGAGCAGTTTTAAAACGCTCTGTAATCAAATCATATAAGGCGGTTTTGGCGTGACCATATCCGTAATTACCTGCTAAATAATTAGATCTCATCACAGCTGTCTGCTCTTCACTTGCCAAAAGGCGGTACAAAGCAAATACATTACACGTATCCGGATTTTTAGGATCTTCTAAAGGAGTTGCATCCGTAACAATTGCCATAACCTGTTTTTTTAAAGCTTTATCATCTAAAAAGATATTGATATAATTATTGCGGGATTTACTCATCTTATGTCCGTCTGTTCCCGGAATAATCATTACATCATCCTCAATTTTTGCTTCAGGCAGCACAAATGTTTCTCCCATTTGGTGGTTGAATCTTGAAGCAACATCTCTGGTAATTTCTATATGTTGTAATTGATCTTTACCTACAGGTACAAAATTAGCATCGTACAATAATATATCGGCAGCCATCAGCATCGGATAAGTAAATAATCCGGCATTTACATCGGCAAGATAATCCTGTTTATCCTTAAAGGAATGTGCCAGTGTCAGACGCTGAAATGGAAAGAAACAACTCAGGTACCAGGTCAATTCTGTTGTCTGAACCACATCTGATTGTCGGTAAAAAGTCGTTTTCTCTACATTCAAACCACATGCAAGCCAGGTTGCTGCCACACTATAGGTATTTTCTCTTAAAATTTTCGCGTCTTTTATCTGAGTTGCCGAATGCAGATTCGCAATAAAGATGAAAGATTCGTTTTCAGGATTGTTTGCCAGTTCAATAGCTGGTAAAATTGCACCTAAAAGATTTCCTAAATGTGGGGTTCCTGTACTTTGAACACCGGTTAAAACTTTTGCCATTTTGTGATTAAAAACTAAATTGAAAAGCAAATTTAGACTTTTTAAAATAAACTTAAAGCGCCAAACACGAGAAATACTATTTATATTTTATAAATTCGTGCATAAAAACACCCGTATGCTTTTTTTTAAAAATCTGTTTTGGATTCTTTGGAAAATATGGTTTTACGTACTGATGCTTATTGTCATTCTTGTACTGTCGCCTTTCTTGATAATCACCTTATCATCAGATAAAACGTATAAATATTTCTTTGTTTTGGCGCGTATATGGGCCAAAGCTATTTTTTATGGAATGGGATTTCGGATGGAAATCATCAAAAATCAAACATTCAGTCCAAATCAGAGCTATATGCTGGTAGCCAACCATACTTCAATGATGGATATTATGCTGATGCTGATTCTGGTAAAAGACAATCCGTTTGTGTTTGTTGGAAAAAAAGAATTGGCAAAAATTCCTATTTTTGGGTTCTTCTACAAAAAAGCCTGTATTCTGGTTGACAGAAGCAGCCCTAAAAGCAGACATGATACTATCCTAAGAGCAAAAGAAAAACTGGCTGCAGGACTGAGTATCTGTATTTTTCCTGAAGGAGGCGTTCCGAATGATGAAACCATTGTTCTTGATAGTTTTAAAGACGGAGCTTTTCGGCTTGCCATAGAATTTCAGATACCGATAGTACCGATGACTTTTACCGATCTTAAAAAGCTTTTTCCTTTTCGTTTTTTTGCCGGCAGACCCGGAAAAACAAAGGTGTATATCCATGATTTTATTGAAACGGAGGGATTGGTTCAGACAGATAAGCCATTTTTAAAGGAGAAAGTACGCAATGTAGTGTTGATGCCTTTAGAAGCTTCAAAACATATAGAAAAAAGAGCCGTTGTATAACGGCTCTTTTTTTATTCAATCAATGAAGACCATTCGAGACCACTGATATCTGTAAGTTGTATTCGGGCAATATTTTCCTGTGTGGTAATCGGTAAGCTTATAGATGCTTTTGCGCCCAGGGGTAATAATAAACTGTTTTTGTGTGGGACAATTTTTGCAACATAAAAATTTTGAATCTGATGGGGTTTTAAGGTGCGCAGTTCCTGCATAGACCATTCTTCTATTTTTTCATTATTTTCATTGTAAGCAGCAATTTCGATAAGAAAGGAACCGTATACATCAGCCCCTTCAACACGCATTACCGTAAAATTCAAGTAGCCTTCCCGTGTGTACACATTGCTGATTTCGAGTTTTGGTTTCACGGATTTATTGTGCAGCGTTCCGAAAACGCCTCCGTGAAAATACTGATTTGTAAAAAGAGTAAGCAATGTTATACAGATACTGCCGGTAAGAATTATCTTGTTTTTTGTTTTTGTTGCCCATGGCAGTATTCCGGAACCGATATAAGGAAAACTCTGTTTTTGAGTGAGTGGATGCTTTTTTTTCAGCAGATAATAATCTATTGAATATTTTCCGCTACCTGTAAGCATCAGTACAAAACCAGAAGCAATACCCAGTACACCGATCTGCCATTCATCAAGACAGGTGGTGCCCAGCCATCCCGATCCTAATAAAATACCCAGGGCAAGGTTAAAGACACCAAAAGCCATCAAACGGGTGAAAAGCCCCAAAATAATCATCAGACCTACAAGGGCTTCGATGATTGTAAAAATAACCATGGCATACCACAGAGTTTCCGGATGGGTAACCAGATATTCAATAATGGGTTTTATCCCTAATGCATTCGGTAAAAAATGATTGAATTTTTCTCCGATATATCCGGCTTCTTCAGGATTTAATTTATTTTCTAATACGATTCTTCTCCAAAAAGCGGAAAAATAAGTCCAGCCGATAACCCATCGGAGAACCAATGTGAGGGTTCCTGCTTCAAAAGCAGTTTCTTTTATATTCTTTATCATAAAAAGTGTTATATAGTTTGTGTAAAATCTTTTATTGGATCAACAAACTACAAGGCAATTTTTATGTTTTTGAAAAGTAAGTACAAAGGAATTTTTAGGGGATAATATGTTTCGGAAATTTTGAATACTGTTTCCGGAACAACGTAATCAGTTGATAGAACATCGTTGGAGCGAGTGAAGGCTGATTGTGTGGTTTTTTGAATTCGGCTGCTGACCTTATCTTTTACTTCATAAACAGAACAATGAAAGGAAGAGGTGGTTTTACTTGCTGCAATGTTTTTGTTCAGCGTGATATCCAGCAGAGATTCTATGGATTTTTTCGTCTGACAAGAGGCTATAAAGAAAAGAAAAACACTCAACCATACGATTGACTTTTTGAAAAAAAGATATGTGCCGTTTCTCATCATATCAACAAATATACAAAAAAACGCTGCCGGAAGGCAGCGTTTATATGCTTATTGATCTTTATTCTTAATCGCTTCTTTGATTTTGTCTTCCAGTTCTTCCTGTAATTCAGGATTATCTTTTATCAGACTTTTTACAGCATCTCTACCCTGACCTAATTTGGTGTCTCCATAGCTAAACCATGAACCGCTTTTTTTGATGATTTCAAAATCAACAGCTAAATCAAGAATTTCTCCTACTTTAGAAATACCTTCTCCATACATAATATCAAATTCTGCCGTACGGAAAGGAGGAGCAACTTTATTTTTGATCACTTTTACTTTAGTTCGGTTACCCAATACGTTATCTCCGTCTTTAATCTGTGTTGATTTACGGATGTCTAAACGTACAGAAGCATAGAATTTCAAAGCATTTCCACCCGTTGTTGTTTCCGGATTACCAAACATAACGCCTATTTTCTCACGCAACTGGTTGATGAAAAACACCGTACAATTGGTTTTGCTGATTGTAGCTGTTAATTTTCTCAAAGCCTGTGACATTAAACGGGCATGAAGTCCCATTTTAGAATCTCCCATTTCTCCTTCAATTTCACTTTTAGGAGTTAATGCCGCTACAGAGTCAATAACAACAAGATCAATAGCACCCGATCGAATCAGGTTTTCTGCAATTTCCAACGCCTGTTCTCCATTATCAGGTTGAGAAATGATGAGGTTCTCTACATCTACTCCTAATTTTTGAGCATAAAAACGATCAAAGGCATGTTCTGCATCAATGAATGCAGCAATACCGCCTGCTTTTTGTGCTTCTGCAATTGCATGTAATGTTAACGTGGTTTTACCTGAAGATTCAGGTCCGTAAATTTCTATGATTCTCCCTCTTGGGTATCCCATTACTCCCAAAGCTAAATCTAAGCCTAAGGATCCGGACGGGATCGCTTCCACTTCTTCGACTGCACTGTCACCCAACTTCATTACAGTCCCTTTACCGTATGTTTTATCCAGTTTATCTAAAGTAAGCTGTAATGCTTTCAATTTTGCTTCTTTGTCTGCGCTCATTCTCTTAATATAATTATTAAAGGTAAAAATACGCTTTTTTCGGTTACAAAAAAAGAAGTTTACCTGCTTTATAAAAACAGTTTTTTATTTCTTTATTTCATTAAAAACAACCTGTGGAAACTTTTTGTGAACTTCTAAAAAGTATGTGAAAAAGCCGTTATGAGATTAGAGATTTCAATAAAAATTATTATCTTGAATAAAAATGAAAAAATTATGAATAAGAAAATTTTATTAAGTATCCCATTGATGTGTTTGGCCGGACTTGTTTCGTGTAATGATTCCAATAAAAAGGAAGATGGAAACGGTACGGTTGTTGAAAATCATGAGAAACCAAAGAGAAAATACGATAAGGCGCAAGACTTTACGTACACCAACTGGAATCTGAAAGACAATGATTCGGTTAAGAAAACATTTAAACAAAAATTTACAGCACAGGAGCTTGCAACCATAGTCGCTTTAAACCGGGTTGATAAAAACACGTTCCATACTGTTGATGTTCTTACAATTCCGGACAAGTTTGATGATGATTTTATGGCCTATTCACCTTTTCCGTTCACGGTAAAAAGCGCAGATAAAATCAATAAACTGGTTGTCTTTTCTTATCCGATACAGGCGTATGGGGTTTATGAAAACGGTGAACTTGTGAAATGGGGACCTACCAGTATGGGGTCTAAACAGCATAAGACACCGGAGGGGTTATATTTTACCAATTGGAAAGGAGAAGAAGTACAGAGTACTTTTGATGATGAATGGATTCTTAGATGGAATTTTAATGTACAGAATGAAGAAGGAATCGGATGGCATCAGTATAGTCTGCCGGGATATCCTGCCTCTCACTCTTGTTTACGCTTGTTAGAAAGTGATGCGAAATGGCTTTATGACTGGGCAGATGAGTGGATATTGGCGGATAAAGAAAATGTTGAAGCAAAAGGTACTCCTGTTATTGTTTATGGAGCGTATAATTTTGATGGAGAGAAACCATGGTTGCAACTTGCGGCAAATAACAAAGCTAATGATATTGCTACAGAAACATTGGATGGTCTGATAAAAAAATATGAACAAGAGATTTTGAAAGAACAGGAAAACAGAGCCAAAGTTGTAGCAAATAAGCCTCAAAAGCAAAAAGAGACAAAATCGTAATTTTTTGAATTATAGAGTCAGACAATGAACCTTGGAAGTTCTTTTTCTGTTTTTATAATTTATAGTATCAGAGCCAGATACATGTTTTTTGTATCTGGCTCTGATAATTATCAAAGTACACAAGCCTCATCGTTTAAACGTTTTTTGGGTAAGATTTTGTTTATATATTGAAATTTAGTTTATTTGTTAGAGAAGAACTCAAAAAGGCTCACATCAGTATTAAAAAGGCCGCTAAAATAGTAATAGTACTTATTCAGAGATGATGCTTCGATAAAGCAGAATTTGTTCAGACGATCTTAATTTCAATCATAAAAAGCATGGTTTCAAAAACCGAATAATCAAAATATGGTAACACTTTTTATAAAAAACATGGTATGCAACCGTTGTGTCATGGTCGTTCAGAATGAACTTGAAAAACTCGGAATCTCTTTTGTTAGCATTAAGCTTGGAGAAGTAACTCTTGAGAATGACCTTTCGATAAAAGAAAAAGAGGTTTTAGAGCAAAATCTTACGGCAATTGGCTTTCGGCTGATTGACAGCAAAAAAAAACAGGTTATTGAACAAATAAAGAATCTTATAATTGATCTGGTCCATTATCAGGATACAAGCCTGAAACACAATCTCTCAGAACTTCTGAGCAAAGAGTTACAATTTGATTATAATTATCTGTCCAATTTATTTTCGGAAGAAGAAAATACCACCATTGAAAAATACTTCATTGCTCAAAAAATAGAAAAAGTTAAAGAACTTCTCGCTTACGATGAATTTTCCTTAAGTGAAATCGCACAGCGCTTAAACTACTCCAGTGTTGCCTATCTGAGCAACCAGTTTAAAAAAGTTACCGGGCTTACGCCCAATCATTTTAAAAATCTAAAAGAAGAAAAAAGAAAACCATTAGACAATCTTTGATAAACTGTAAAGGGCAATTTTTTCAAAAAAAGGTTTTAATCTGCTAACTATATGTTTATTCTTAAAGTAAATTTTACAAATCTTTCCTAAAATAATGTAATAATAAACTGCTTGTTTGTTGCCAACTTTGTCATGTAAATATAGCATACAATATTATATTATGGCAACGAATGACAACCAAACCATTTTCCTGCCTTTGGAAAATGTAGACAGTGAGCATTGTGCATTAATCGTAGATAAAGGATTGGCACAGGTAAAAGGCATTGAAAGCCACTCTGTAGAACTTAACAACCGCAGAGCCGCCATCACAGTAACAAACGCAAAGGTTGTGACAGAAGCTGTAAAAGCGATTGAAGATCTCGGATATGGTGTTACAACAGTTAAAAATACATTTCCTGTATTGGGAATGACATGTGCATCTTGTGCCGGCAGTGCAGAAAGTATCGTAACATACGAACCTGGTGTAATAAATGCTTCCGTAAATTTTGCTACAGGAAATCTAATCGTAGAGTATCTTCCAAATGTAACAGATGCCCTAAAACTCCAAAAAGCAGTTCAGTCTATAGGCTATGATTTGCTGATTGAAGATGACAACAAACAGCAGGAAACACTTGAGGCAATTCACGAAAAGAAATACCAGATATTAAAAAACAAAACCATTTGGGCTGTTCTGTTATCGCTTCCTGTTGTGGTTATAGGAATGTTTTTTATGAACATGCCTTATGGCAATGAAATCATGTGGTTGTTTTCAACACCGGTAGTATTGTGGTTGGGTAAAGATTTCTTTGTTAACGCATGGAAACAGGCAAAGCATCGCTCGGCAAATATGGATACTTTGGTGGCTTTAAGTACTGGTATTGCATATCTGTTTAGTGTTTTTAATATGTTGTTTATGGACTTCTGGCATCAGAGAGGGCTACATGCACATGTGTATTTTGAAGCAGCAGCAGTGATTATTGCTTTTATTCTCTTAGGTAAATTACTGGAAGAAAAGGCAAAAGGAAATACTTCTTCCGCTATAAAAAAACTTATCGGTTTACAGCCAAAAACGGTAATAGTCATAACACCGGAAGGAGAAGAAAAGCAGACTGTTATTGAAGAAGTCAATGCCGGAGATATTATTTTGGTAAAGCCGGGAGAAAAAATAGCCGTTGACGGCATGGTGATTTCCGGAAGTTCATATGTTGATGAAAGTATGCTGAGTGGAGAACCTGTACCGGTATTTAAAAGTGAAAATGAAAAAGTATTTGCAGGTACCATCAATCAAAAAGGAAGTTTTCGGTTTGAAGCTGTAAAAGTCGGAAAAGAGACTATGCTTGCCCAAATTATCAGAATGGTACAAGATGCTCAGGGTAGTAAAGCACCGGTTCAGAAACTGGTTGATAAAATAGCCGGAATATTTGTTCCTATCGTAATTGGGATTGCTTTATTAACTTTTGTCTTATGGCTGACCTTAGGAGGCGACAATGGGGTTGTTCAAGGACTGTTGGCAGCTGTTACAGTATTGGTTATTGCATGTCCATGTGCATTGGGTTTAGCTACGCCAACTGCTATTATGGTAGGTGTAGGTAAAGGTGCCGAACAAGGAATATTAATTAAAGACGCAGAAAGTCTAGAGCTTGCAAAAAAAGTTGATGTTATCGTTTTAGATAAAACAGGAACCATTACGGAAGGAAGACCACAGGTAACCGGAGTCAGATGGCTGAATAACGACATTACTTTTCAAAATGTATTGCTGAGCATTGAAAAACAATCAGAGCATCCACTTGCTGAAGCAGTAGTGAAATATATGGAAAACGTGTCGGTAACCTCACTATCGGGATTCGAAAGCATTACTGGAAAAGGAGCCAAAGCACTTTATAACGATGAATACTATTTTGTAGGAAATAAAAAACTACTCATAGAAAATAATATCAAAATTTCCAACGAATTGCTGGAACAGGCAGAACTTTGGAGTAAAGAGTCTAAAACCGTTATCTGGTTTTCTGATAGTAAAAAAGCATTAAGTGTGATCGCAATCTCTGATAAAATTAAAGAAACATCAGTAGAGGCCATCAAACAAATGCAGGAAAAAGGGATTATTCTTTATATGCTCACGGGAGACAATGAAGCTACTGCAAAAGCAATTGCTGACCAGACAGGAATTCAGCACTATAAAGCTGAGGTTTTGCCGCAACACAAAGCAGAATTTGTAAAAAGATTGCAGGAAGAAGGCAAAGTAGTGGCTATGGTTGGAGACGGTATAAATGACAGTACTGCACTGGCAACAGCAGATGTAAGTATTGCTATGGGCAAAGGAAGTGATATTGCAATGGATGTTGCTAAAATGACCATCATTTCGTCGGATCTTACTAAAATTCCACAGGCGATTCGTTTATCTAAACAAACTGTTGCAACCATAAAACAAAATCTTTTCTGGGCATTTATCTATAACGTTATAGGTATTCCTGTTGCTGCGGGTATTCTTTATCCGATTAACGGATTTTTACTAAACCCGATGATTGCCGGAGCTGCAATGGCATTAAGTAGCGTCAGCGTTGTGAGCAATAGTTTACGATTAAAATGGAAAAAATAAATACATTATCTGACAGCATAGAATATTTCTGTCATCAATTACTTAAGAATGTTTAACACTAACAAAAGATTAAAAATGAAAAATCTAACAATAAATGTGTCTGATATGCAAACTCCGCATTGCCAGACAACCGTAAGCAACGCAATTACAAAAATTGCAGGTGTACAAATTCAATATTTGGAAGCAGGTAAAGTGTCTGTATTTATCGAAACAGACCAACTAGAAAATGAGGTAATAAAAACCATACAGCAAGCAGGTTATACGGTAACACCTCGGATGAAATAATGTGATATGAAAAAACGGAGTACGTTTTTAGATTTTTACTCAATTGTTTTATTATTAATACTCCGTTTTTTCTAACGAATTAAAAAAATAAGAAAAAATGAAAAAATTAACATTAAATGTGTCTGATATGCAAACCCCGCATTGTCAGACAACCGTACGAAATGCCATCAAAAATATTGAAGGTGTTCAGATTCAATTTGTTGAACCAGGTAAAGTGTCTGTTATAGTTGAGAGAGATCAGCTTGAAAAAGAACTGATAAATACTATTCAAAAAGCCGGATATACTGTAACATCTTAGTATTAAAGCATTTCCTGATAGGTCTCAATAGGACGTTTTAATGCCTTACAGGAAATCATAGGAGTTTTTTTTAAGTAGTGCCGACGGTTTTTATGAGCTGTCGGTACTATCTTTTCTTACTGCAAAAACAGGAGTTTAATATTACCTGATTCTTTTTTTAAAAAATAAAATACTGGAATTCATGGAAAACACTTCAAAATTGTTAATCAAAGGTATGGTGTGTAACAGATGTATTTATGTGCTTACCGACGAGTTGTCAAAATTAGGATTGCTTATTTCTGAAATACGACTTGGAGAAGTTGTTCTTAAAGAAAAAGCTGCTATTGATGAACAAATGATCAGAAATGTACTTCAGGAGATAGGTTTTGATATCCTCTACAATAAAAAACAGCAATTGGTAGAAAAGATAAAAAAAATTGTTGTAAGAGCAGTATCAGAGCAGATGGGGACGGGAGAGAATATTAAATTTTCTCTTCTTATCAGCCGTGAATTACATAAAGATTATGATTCATTGAGCGCTCTATTTTCATTGATTCATGGGTCTACTCTTGAAAAATATATCATCTCTGTAAAACTTGAAAAAGTAAAAGAATTGCTCATGCATACAGACCAGTCTCTATCTGAAATTGCTTATACTTTAGGATATAGCAGCCCTGCACATCTATCTAATCAATTAAAGAAATATACAGGTTTTACCTCTTCTTATTATAAACAATTGAAACAAAACTGACCACTTTTAGTAGAGATAATTAAGATACTATACTGTTACAACATCTCTTCAATAGTAGAAATTTTACAAATTAATTAGATAATAACGTAAAACGAATACCATTGGGTTTTCTCAACTTTGTACTATTAATAAATAATACTTAAATAAAATGGAACAGAAAGATATTAAGTTCAAGACAAATATAAACTGTAGTAGTTGTGTAGCAAAAGTTACTCCTTTTCTGGATGCTGTAAAAGGTGTTTCTCACTGGGAAGTGGACACAAAAAACAGAGAAAAGATACTGACGTTAAGATCTGATGGTACCAATGAGAAACAAATCATCGAAAGCGTACAGAAAGCAGGATTCAAGATAGAACCTTTAGGATCTTGCAACAATTAAATAAACATAAATGATAATTAAATAAACAATAGTGATGAGAAAAAGTCTGTTTTTATTTGCTGGTTTGTTGTTAGGATATTCAGCACTGGCACAAAATACGAAAACGTTGTTTAATAATTATATCAACGTGAAAAATGCTTTGGTAAAAGGGGATGGTAAGTCTGCCAATCAGGCAATTGAAGTATTTTATAAAAGTATTAAAGGAGAAACTAATTTTGTTTTGAAAGATGCTTTGCTAAAAGCTACTGAAAAAATGAGCAAGTCAACAAATCTTGAGAAGCAGCGAACAGCCTTTAATGATGTTTCTACTACTTTATGGCAAGTGGTGAAAGGTTCAGATAAAGTAACTCAGCCTGTTTATTATCAATACTGCCCAATGAAAAAAGCATATTGGTTAAGCGAAGAAAAGGATATCAAAAATCCCTACTATGGTTCCTCTATGCTGACCTGTGGAACAGTGGCCGAAACAAAAAAATAAAAAAACCGGTGAAAAATATTTTCACCGGTTTTTTATAATAAATTAATAGAGAATCAGAAATTTTTTTACCATGCAATATAAAGCTCTTTAAACACCTCCCTATTAATAGCCATTTTGAATGTTTCTGATATAGGATATAAAAAAAATGTGTATTTTCATTTAAAAATTGGAGATGAGAAAAACACTTATATTTACTACAATCAGCCTATTCTTTTTGATGTTGGGCAGCTGTAAAAAAGAGCAAAAAGACGAAACAATTCCTGATTATGATACAATTCGTTCGCATCCGGAAGAAAAGATAGATTCATTGGCAATAAAAGCACAAGACAGTATTGCCAGAGAAGACAGTCTTCAGCTTGTTAAAAAGAAAAGAGCTGATAAATATGCCATATATAATGGACAAGAATACATGTCCTGGCCCATCAAGGTAAGTGATTCTTTACGCAAAGCCTTTTACAAAAAATACAGTAAAGAAGAGATATATATCATTGCTGCGCTCAATCGTATTGATACGGATAATATCAACAGAAGAGATACGATTATTGTACCTAAAGAGGTGCGTACTGATATTATGAGCTACTCTCCCTTTCCGCATGAGCTTACTATATTGGACAGTATTCCTAAAATTGCTGTATTTTCTTATCCGATTCAAGCGTATGCGTTGTATGAAAAAGGGGTATTGGTGAAATGGGGACCTACCAATATGGGGAAAAAGACAGCCCAAACACCCAGAGGATTGTTCTTTACAAACTGGAAAGGCAGAAAAATAAAGAGTACTGCGAATGATGAGTGGATTCTGAACTGGAATTTTAACATCAGCAATTCTGGAGGCGTAGGCTGGCATCAGTATGCTTTACCGGGATATCCTGCCTCACACTCTTGTTTGCGTTTGCTGGATGCTGATGCACAATGGATGTATAACTGGGCTGACCAATGGGTACTTGAAAACAAAAACACCGTAAAGGTAAAAGGTACTCCGGTTATTGTTTATGGAGATTACGCTTTTGGTAAAAAGGGAATATGGAATGACCTTGTAAAAGATCCGCAAGCAACCACAATCTCAGTTTCGCAAATGAATGAAGTAATCAGTAAGCACCTTCCGGAAATAAGGAAACAGCAAAAAATAAGGGAGCTTTATAATGAAGAAAAGCAGCTTCAGAAATCAGATAAACAGACGGAAACGGCTAATGTACCCAAAGACAGTTTGTAATTATATAATTTAAAGACCTTTATTCCAAAGGTCTTTTTTTATTTTACAAAAAACGTGTAATTTTGCAGAGAATTCTTCCATTTAGAGTTCGCAGAAATAAAATTACTTACACTTAAAAAGTTTATAGCATGCAACTGTACAACACTTTAAGCGCTGATGAACGCGCACAATTAATCGAGCAGGCAGGACAAAAAAGATTAACCCTTTCTTTTTATGCTTATGCAAACATCCAGGATCCCCAAAAATTCAGAGACGACCTATTTATTGAATGGAACCGATTAGATGCCTTAGGAAGAACGTATGTTGCCCACGAAGGAATCAATGCACAGATGAGTGTGCCTGCAGAAAATTTTGAAGCTTTCAGAGAAACGTTGGAAGTGTATGACTTTATGAAAGGCATTCGCCTGAATGTAGCTGTAGAACAGGATGATTTGTCTTTTTTGAAACTGACGGTTAAAGTACGTAAGAAAATTGTTGCTGACGGTCTGGATGATGCTACTTTTGATGTAACCAATAAAGGAATTCATTTAAAGGCACAGGAATTTAATGAGCTTTTAGAAGATCCGGATACGATTGTTGTTGATTTCAGAAACCATTACGAGAGTGAAATAGGACGTTTTAAAAATGCGATCACACCTGATGTTGATACTTTTAGAGAATCGTTACCTATTATTGAGCAACAGCTTGCCGCTCATAAAGAGGATAAAAAATTGCTCATGTATTGTACGGGAGGAATCCGTTGCGAAAAAGCCTCTGCGTTTTTTAAACACAAAGGATTCAAAAATGTATTTCAGTTAGAAGGTGGTATTATTGAATATACCCGACAGGTAAAAGCAGAAAATCTGGAGAGTAAGTTTATCGGAAAAAACTTTGTTTTTGATCACCGTTTAGGAGAGCGTATTACAGATGATATCATCGCAAACTGCCACCAATGTGGTAAACCGTGTGATACTCATGTCAATTGTGCTAATGAAGGATGCCATCTGTTATTTATTCAGTGTGACGAATGTGCAGAAAAAATGCACGGATGTTGTTCGGATCAATGTATGGAAATTATACAGCTGCCGGTAGAAGAGCAAAAGAAACTCAGACAAGGTGTTCAAAAAGGCAATTTGATTTTCAAGAAAGGAAAATCATCTGCGCTTACGTTCAAAAAGGAACGCAATATTTTTGAAGAAGTCAAACCGGTACGTGTAGCCAAAGTAACTGAGATTCGCAAGAAGAAACAAACGGAAAGAAAAATATTGGTTGGTAAGGGACAACATTATTTTACCAAAGCTTCTGTAGCTCAATTTTTAATTGAACAAAAGCAACTCAATGCGGGTGACGAAATCATTATTCAGGGACCTACAACCGGAGAAGAACGCATGGTGTTACATTCTATGAAAGTAAATGGCAAAGAAGCAACCAAAGCTGTTGAGGGAGATAAAGTAACATTTGAAGTGCCTTTCAGAATCCGACTTTCTGATCAGTTGTTTGTAACAGAAAAAATATAAATCACAAAAAGCAAATAGCAGTATTTGCTTTTTTTATTTTTAAGATTATGAAAAAAATTTATTATTTGAAGACTTGCGATACCTGTAAGAGAATACTTAATCAGATTGATAATCTGGAGCAGTTTGAGTTGCAGGATATCAAAGAACAGGGTATTACGGTAAAACAGTTAGAAGAAATGTATGCTCATACCAACAGTTATGAAAAACTGTTCAGCAAACGGGCAAAACTTTATAAGGAAAGAGGGTTAAAAGATGAGGTTCTGTCAGAGAATGACTATAAAAATTATATTCTTGAGCATTATACTTTTTTAAACCGTCCGGTAATCTTTTACAAGGATAAAATGTTTGTTGGAAGCAACAAGAGTACTGTTGAAGAAGCATTGGATATGATTAACACCTAAACAGTATTTTTAGCTGTTGTTTTTGAACTGATAAGGTATTTATCAGGTATCAGAAAGAATAACAGTACTGTCAATTATTTTATTCAATAAAAACCATGGCTATATACCATGGTTTTTACTTTTTATTTTTACTTCGAAAGATGTTTTCGTACTTCAGGAGCTACTCTTGTACCGAATAGTTCAATTGATTTCATAATAAGCGAATGATCAGGTCCGCCTACATCAATCTGTCCTACAAAACGCGTATGATTAAATATTTCGTGCTGCTGTAGTATTTTGTCAGTGATTTCTTCCGGCCCTCCCATAAAGTAAGCTCCGTCTGGTGCTGCTGTTGCTTCAAATTGCGCTCTCGAAAAAGGAGACCAGCCTCTCTCTTTACCGATATGGTTCATTTGAGCGGCATAATACGGAAAATAAACATCTCTTACAGAAGCATCATTCCCTACAAACAAATGGGAGTTGACGCCAAGCTGATAGTTTTCTTTTGAATACCCGTTTGCAAAATACTGTTCTTTATACATTCTCAGTAAAGGTTCAAACTGTACCGGATAGCCTCCTATAATTGCAATTGTCAGCGGCAGTCCTAATTTTGCAGCACGCAATACAGATTCGGGTGTACCACCTACAGCGATCCATACCGGCAATTTTTGGTGCAGCGGTTTTGGAAATATTTCCTGACGGGATATTGGTGCTCGGAAATGACCTTCCCAATTGATGATTTCATTATTATTCAGGGTTAGTAATAATTGGAGTTTTTCTTCGAATAAACGGTCATAATCTTTGAGGTCATATCCGAAAAGAGGGAACGACTCAATAAAACTGCCTCTGCCTACCATGATTTCTGCACGACCGTCTGATATCAGATCAATCGTTGCAAATTGCTGATATAATCGGATGGGGTCGTCAGAACTTAAAACAGAAACAGCGCTTCCCAATTTGATGTTTTTGGTGATTGTCGCTGCTGCTGCGAGTACGGTTTGCGGTGATGAAACACTATAATCCGGGCGATGGTGCTCTCCCAATCCGAATACATCAAGACCAACTTCGTCTGCCAACTTTATTTCTTCCAGCATTTCTTTCAGACGTTGCTGTGCTGTTTTTCTTTTTTGTGTTTGTGAATTGTAGGCCAAGTCACCAAACATAGAGATACCCAATTCCATACTGATGTTTTTATCAAAGTTATTTTAAATATCCCGGAAAACTCTTAATATAGATTATTTTCCTTGAAGCCCCTTTTTAAAACGTTTTTTGGGGATACTCTTGTTTTTTATACAGCTTCAAAACGTTGAGCTGTTCTTTGTTCCCCTTTCTTATCATATATCGGTACAGCATTGGGTGCATGGAAGCCGCTTTTTGTTGTAATGAATTCATCATTGTGATAAATTTTACCCATCGGATAGCCTTTGTATAAGGTAATCCTAACTTTTTACAACTCTCCTTTCCCAACAAGAAATTGTTATAGCCCAGATTGGTGTACTGTACAAAATTTTTAAGATATTGAGATTTTGTAAAGGTGACCCGTTGAGGTTCTTCGTATAGGGAATAGGCAAGTGAAATGGAATCTTCATCAGCACCTTTCTGTGTTTTACTCCAAAGAAATAAGGCATCAGCTGCCTGAGTTTCCGTATCTGCGAGTAAATGTTCAGGAATTCCTATAAGATACCCAATATATTTCCACAGATGCAGTACTCCGGCAATCTCTTCTTTTGTTGGCTTCAATCCCAATTTTTGAAGACCGTCAAGAAATACTATGGAAAAACCTAAATTAGTAGCCAGCATGTCCCATGTATTCAGAGGTCTGCCCCAATCTTGTGTTTTCCAGTCCGGTTGTCTTTCAATCATGATTCGTGAATACGAATGAATAAGACGGGTAGTAACTGCGCTGAAAAAGCCTTTTTCTTTTATTTTCATACCGTCTTGTGCAGTAACATTTATCCAGAAAACGACTGTGTCAGACAATCTTTTTACCGCTCCTTTTTTTAAGGCTCCGGTAAAAATCAACGGCTTGTTGATGGCTGATGATTCGTAACCGCCCATAAGACAATAATTGCGCAGCGTTGCAAGTCCGGATGTACCTGTTCTGTTACAAAAATTGCTGCCTTTTTGGAGCAAATCTGTATCCAGCCATTCGGGAAGAGAGAAAATTTGCTCTAAGAAAAGTTGGGTTTCTGAAGAATAGGTTTCTTTATTCAGAGGATAGGTGGCCAGCATCTGATGCAGCTCTTTCATACCTTGCTGAAATCCTTTTTTTATAAGAAATTCTAAGGCTACTGCATCGCCAATAGCGTCTGCTTCATAATAGTAAGGTACCATTTGCTGTGCCGCTTCAAGTTTTATTTGCGGTGACAGATGATGTGCTAAATAATTTGGTTTCTCTGTATTCCAATAACTGGAAAAAGCATTTGAATTTTTAGGAATATGACGCGATGGTAGGTCCATATTTTTTTCTTTCCATAAAATTACACAAAAAAAGCCGGACTTCACGAAGTCCGGCTTTTCAAGAAATATAAATCTAAGGATTAAATTAAAAAAGATCCAATAGTAAGGCCGGATAAATACCGATGATGATATTTAAAGTGATGGCCAGAACTGCTACAAATTGATAAATAGCACTATTGGTAACTTCCGGTTCTTCTGTTTCTGCACTTTGGCTGTACATAGCAGAAATTACTTTAAAATAATAGTATATACTGATGATAGAGTTGACCACTCCGAATATGACCAAGGTTATATAACCATTTTCCAATGCATTGTTTAATAGAAAGAATTTTCCGAAGAATCCTGCAAAAACCGGAATACCTGCCATAGATAATAACGCCATGGTAAGGACTGCTGCCAAAACAGGTTTTTTCTTTCCTAAGCCTTTAAAGTGCTTTATTAATTCATCTTCTTTTTTGCTGCATACCGACATGATTACTGCAAAAGCTGCAATTCCTGAAAGCGCATAAGCTGAAGCATAGTAAAACAGGTTGGCATTGGCATTTTCTATTACCAAAAGGGCAATCATCATAAAACCTGCATGAGAGATTCCTGAATAAGCCAACATTCTTTTTATGTTTTCCTGACGCAGTGCCATAACATTTCCGACACACATGGTTGCAATCGCTAAGAAGACCAGAAGATAATGGAAGTTTTCCGGTAAAATGGGCTGAAATGCCGTTAATAATTTATAGAACGTTGCTACAGCAACTACTTTTGCCAAAGTACTCATAATTGTTGTAGTGAGCATTGGAGCTCCCTGGTAAACATCAGGTGCCCAGAAATGGAAAGGGAAGGCTGCAATTTTAAATAACATTCCAATACAAATAAGTACAATACCAAGATACAGCCAGGTTGGAGCGGTAACTGCTATAAGGGTATTAGAGATGGTATTCATATCAAATGAAGCCGTTGCACCATATACCAAAGCGATTCCGAATAACACAAAACCGGAAGCAAAGGAACCCATTAAGAAATATTTCATTCCGGACTCATTACTTTTGACATCTGTTCTGTCGCTTCCTGCCAAAATATAAAGGGTGATGGATAAAATTTCCAAACCGATAAAAAACATGGTCAGATTTCCGAAGGTTACCATGGAAACAGCCCCTATCAGCAAAAATATTTTTAAGGATACATAATCCGAAATCTTATCATAATGCGGCTTGTAAAAGTCTTCACTAAGCATTACTATAAAAACCGTCAATACAATAAACAGGCTTGTATACAGCATATTTGATTTGTTTACAATAATCATATTGTGGTAGTATCCTGCTTCATTAGCCATATCACAGATTGATATTCCCAACGCAGCCAACAAACCGATAATAGTAAGCGGTACAATAATTTTACGCAGGTTTATTATTTCTAAAACCAATATTAAAACGGCTAATCCTGCTAAAGCAATTAATGTATTCATATGTCTATTTTATTAAAATGAAACCGTATTTCGGGTCATTTTTGATCTTTATTTGTTATACAATCGATGTGAATAAGAGGTCTGTAAGTGGTTTTGGATACAGTCCGAAAAAGAGAACAGCAGCAGCTAATACAGCTAATATCAGACATTCGTTTGTATTTAAATCAGCAAACGTATTTTTGTTTTGCGGACCCAAAACGGCTTTCTGAAACATTTTCATCATATAATAAGCACCAAGTATGATGGTGGTTCCTCCTAAAAGTGCATACATAAGGTTTATCTGAGACAAACTGTATAGTATGGTAAATTCTCCGATAAAACTGAACGTTCCCGGTAAACCTATAGAAGCGAACATGAATATCATGAAAAAAGAGGTAAACTTTATTGCCTGAGATCGGATACCACCCATTTCTCTGATGGTATAAGTCTGATATCTTGCATAAATAATTTCTGTAAGAAAAAAGAGACCTACGATCACCAGTCCGTGTGCGATCATCTGTAATACTACACCATGATATCCGTCTGTTGTGTAAGTATATGCTCCCGCAGCAATAAGCCCTACGTGCGCCATAGAGGAATATGCCAATAATCTTTTGAGATTGGATTGTCTTAAAGCAATTAAAGAAGCATATATAACACCGATAAGACAAAGGATGATTACTGTATTTAATATGCCTTCATTCATATTTGGTGTCAAAGGTAACTGCCAGCGTAAGATAGAGTAAATTCCCATTTTCAGCATGATTCCTGATAAAAGCATCGTTCCTATAGCCGGAGCTTTTTCATAGGTATCAGCCTGCCAGGTATGGAAAGGAAAAATAGGGATTTTAATAGCGTATGCAAGGAAAAAGCCTAAGAATATCCATGTTTGTTCTGTTGAACTCAAAGCGGTGTTTACCAAATCTGCCAATAAAAAACTTCCTGTTTTCTGGTACAGATAGATGAAAGCTACAAGCATGAAGAGCGATCCTGCAAAGGTGTAGATAAAGAATTTAAGAATTGCTTTTTTACGCACTTCCCATGTATCACTACCCCACAATAGGGCAATAAAGAAAATTGGTATCAGAGCCAATTCCCAGAAAATATAGTAAAGAAACCCGTCTGTAGCAAGGAAAGTACCTGTCATGGCAAATGACATGAATAATACCAGAGCGTAGAGAATATGAGGGTTTTTATAATCTTTTTTAATGGTGGTAAGCAGGATGACTGGTGTTAGAAAAGTATTCAATAAAACCATCAACATGCTTAATCCGTCTGCTTTTAAAGCAAAAGAGATGTTTGGTTTTGAAATCCACTGTACCTGATAAGAGATATCTGTACCATTATTGAACTGATTTAATAAAAACAGCGAAAAACCAAAACCGAGAATACTGAATAAAAGGGCTGTTGTATGTGCCAACTTTTTGCCGGAAGCTAAAGTAAGCAAAGCGCCGATTAGTAGAGTAAGTAAGATAAATGTTACGTTCATTTTATATAAATTATCTTGCTATGAATAAATAATAAATAATCACACAGACACCGATGACGAATGCAAATAAATACAATCCGATATTTCCGTTTTGTGCTTTTTTTCCTTGATAAGACAATTCGTCTGCAAATTTTGCAAACCCGAAGACAACTCCGGAGATTATTACTTCCGTTACTTTTTTAAAGAAATTCCCTAAAATGTTAAGCGGCATAATAATCAAGAAATTATAAATGTTGTCTATATAGTAACTGTTTGCCAATACTTTGTGAATACCGTTTGACTGGTTGTCATTCAATGGTAGTTCGTGTTTTTTGATGTACTTGCTGTATGCAATTCCGATACCTATTAAGGCTCCAATTACAGCTACCCCCATAAGTATGTATTCTGTGGTGCCCAAGTGATGCGGTTGCGAAGCTGCACTGTTAAGGATTACAGGAGCAAGATATGTGTTTAGCCAACTGCTGCCCGGTAAACTGATGGCTCCGCCTACGATTGCTAATACTGCAAGGATGATCAACGGCATTGTCATTGCTGCAGGGCTTTCGTGTAAATGGTGTTTTTGTTCTTCCGTACCTCTGAATTTGTTGAAGAACGTCAGGTATAACAAACGGAACATATAAAAAGCAGTCATGATAGAAGCTACAGAACCGATCACCCATAAAGTGATGTTTTCGTGGAAAGCCACCATAAGGATTTCATCTTTGGAGAAGAATCCGGAAAATGGCGGAATACCTGAAATGGCTAACGAGGAGATTAAAAAGGTAGCATACGTTATTTTCATTACATTTTTTAATCCTCCCATATGGCGCATATCCTGCTCACCGTGTATGGCGTGTATCACTGAACCTGAACCAAGGAAAAGACATGCTTTGAAAAAGGCATGTGTGATGACATGGAAAACGGCGATCTCATAAGCTCCGAATCCGAGTGCCATAAACATAAGTCCCAATTGAGAAACGGTAGAGTAGGCCAATACTTTTTTGATGTCGTTCTGAACAAGACCAATAGAGGCAGCCACCAAAGCAGTAAGACCTCCGACCACAGCGATAAGATGTTGGACATTCGGTGTAAGATCAAATAAGAAATTCAGACGTGTGATCATAAAAATTCCGGCAGTTACCATCGTTGCTGCGTGAATAAGAGCAGAAACAGGTGTTGGTCCTGCCATTGCATCCGGCAGCCATGTATAAAGTGGTAATTGCGCACTTTTTCCTGTAGCAGCGATGAAAAGCGCCAGGTTTGCACAGCCCAGCAAGGCAAGTGTTGAAGTAGCAATACCACCGGATAAGCTTTCACGAAGCTCCATGAAATCTACGGTTCCGAATGAATATGCAATGATAAAAGTTCCGATCAGAAATCCTAAATCTCCAACACGGTTCATGATAAATGCTTTTTTAGCAGCATTGTTGTATTCCTGATTCTGATACCAGAACCCGATGAGCAGGTAGGAGCATAAACCAACTCCTTCCCAACCGATGAACATGATCAGAAGGTTGCTTCCGGTAACCAATACCAGCATGAAAAACACGAACAAATTCAGGTAAGCAAAAAACTTATGAAAGTTTTCGTCTTCTTTCATATAACTCGTAGAGTAGAGGTGTATCAATGATCCGATTCCCGTTACGAATAATAACCATAAAACCGATAATTGGTCAAAATAAAAAGCAAAATCAATTTTAAATTTTTCTAAGGTGATCCAGTCAAACAGGTGAAGTCTTAACGGCTCCTGTGTTTCTCTGATCTGTAAGAAAAGAATAACTGAGATGACAAAAGAAATAACGATTGTCATTGTTCCGATGATTCCCGATAAATTCTTTCCTATGGTTTTTCCAAAAAAGATATTGATTAAAAATCCGATAAAAGGTACAATCAATAAAAGCAGCAAAATATTTGTATCCATCTATAATTAACCTTTTAAATTTTTTAATTTATCGATATCTATTGAACCGACGTTTCTGAAAATAGCGACCAGTATAGCCAGTCCTATAGCAACTTCAGCGGCTGCTACCGCCATGGTAAAAAACACGAATACCTGTCCGCTCCCATCCTGATGATAGTTTGAAAAAGCAACTAACAGCAAATTGGCAGCATTGAGCATTATTTCAATAGACATGAACATAACGATGGCATTTCTTCGGTACAAAATACCAAATACACCTATACTAAATAGCAGTACTGCCAGATAGATATAGTTTTCGATTCCTATGATTTGTAATATATTCTCCATAGTTATACCGTTTTTTTATCTTTTTTAGAGATGAGTACAGCTCCAATCATGGCCATCAGTAATAATACGGCTGCCATTTCAAACGGAACAATAAATTCATCCAATAGTATTTTTCCAAGCACTTCGATAGACTGATAATCCTGTCCTGAATTTACATAGCCGTCTATGGCTGTTGCATGCTGTGCCAATACAGAAACTAATAATAATCCTACCAGACAGAAAGCAACTGCCGCTGTTATTTTTGTAACAATCGGTTTTGATATTTCATTGCTGATGTTTAGGTTCATAAGCATGATGGTAAACAGCATTAAAATCATGATGGCTCCAGAATACACAATAATGTGAACCATGGCTAAGAATTGTGAATTCAATAAAGCATAATGACCTGCAATACTAAAAAAACTGACTACAAGCCAGATGGCGCTGTGGATAGGATTTTTACTTAAAATTGTAATCATTGCACTTCCGAGCGTCAGCGCCGAAAGAATGTAAAATAATATCTCTATCATACTATGCTAATTTTTGAGTATTCTGAATGGCTGCATCCAATGGCATTACCAATTGTTCTTTTCCAAAGATAAAATGTTCTCTGGAGTAATCTGCATGCACAATCTTTTTAGATTTTGTAAGATAGATGGCCTGTTTCGGACATGCTTCTTCACACAATCCGCAAAAGATGCAACGCAGCATGTTTATCTCATATATCTCAGCATATTTTTCTTCTCTGTACAGGTGCTTTTCTTCCGGTTTGCGTTCTGCTGCTTTCATGGTGATAGCTTCTGCAGGGCAAGATAAAGCGCACAATCCGCAGGCTGTACAGCGCTCACGGCCTTCTTCATCACGCATAAGTGTATGCTGTCCTCTGTATACATCACTAAACGGACGTTTTTCTTCGGGATAGCTTATGGTCACTTTCTTTTTAAATAAGTGTTTTAATGTTGTAGCGAGTCCCTTAAAGATGGCTACAAGATACAGACGCTCAATAAAACTCATTTTTTTATTGGCAACCTGTTTTTTTCTTCCTGATAATGATATGGTTTGTATAGACATTTTCAGTAGTTTATTGATTTAATAAAATAACCACAGCGGTTATAATAATATTGATTATCGCCAGTGGAATAAGCGATTTCCATCCTAAGTTCATTAACTGATCGTATCGGAAACGCGGAATTGTCCAGCGAACCCACATATAAACGAAAAGGAAGAAACATATTTTTGCAAATAAAACAGCAATTCCGATTCCGTTTGCCATATTAATACCCCAGTTTTCTGCTGCCCATGTCATACCCGGATAGTTGTAAGCTCCGAAATATAAAACGGCCAACAGCGTTGAAGATATAAACATAGCTGCATATTCTGCAAACAGGAAGAATCCCATACGCATGGACGAATATTCAGTATGATACCCTCCGATAAGCTCTTGTTCGCATTCTGCCAAATCAAATGGCGTTCTGTTGGTTTCTGCAAATGAACAGATGAGAAATATTAAAAATCCAAGCGGTTGGTAAAAGACGTTCCAATGCCATTCGTTCTGGTTGGCTGCAATTTCTCTCAAACTCATAGAACTATGCATCATAAGCAGCGCTACGATAGATAGTCCCATCGCTATTTCATAAGAGATCATTTGTGAAGCAACACGCATGGCACTCATCAGAGAGTATTTGTTGTTAGATGCCCATCCGCCAATCATGATTCCGTAAACGCTAACGGATAATACGGCAAATACATACAGCATTGCTACATTGATGTCTGTTGCCTGCAAGATCACCTCGCGTCCGCCGATGATGAGTTTGTCTCCCCACGGAATTACAGCACTGGTCATCAATGCCATCGTCATGGAAATCGTTGGTCCTAATACAAATAGGAATGTATTAGGAGTATTTGGCATAAATTCTTCTTTTGAAAAAAGTTTTAGTCCATCTGCAAGTGGTTGAAGAATACCTCCTTTACCTGCTCTGTTGGGACCTCTACGATCCTGTATCCAGGCAGCAATTTTTCGCTCTGCCAGTGTACAGTACATAGCAAATAGCATAGTGATGGCAAAAACTACCAATATGATGACGCCTTTTTCTATAATGATTGCTTGCTCCATACTTATTGTTTTAGCGTATTACCTTCGTTCAACGGAACGTCTTTCATACTGATTTTTTTACGATCCAGATCACGTCCCATTAAAATCTGCTTTTCCGTTGCGATTTTTACCGTATCCATTTTTCGGGTGTAATTGTTCTGATTGATTACAGAGAATTTTTCGAATTTACGAGGACCTTCTATTACCCAGTCATTTACTTCTTTGTGATCGAAACGGCATTCGTTGCAGATGAATTCTTCAACTTCATGGTATTCATCCTTTCTCGCTGTTACACGTTGTATTTCATTTCCAAACATCCAAAGGGTTGTTTTTCCACAACATTTATCACAATCTCTATGAGCATTGAAAGGTTTATTGAACCACACTCTCGATTTGAAACGGAACGTTTTATCCGTTAAAGCTCCTACAGGGCACACATCGATCATGTTTCCTGAAAACTCATTATCTATTGCTTTGGAAATATAAGTAGATATCTGTGCATGGTCACCACGTCCGATAACTCCGTGAGAACGGCAGTCTGTAAGCTGGTCTGCCGTATAGACACAACGGTAACACAAAATACAGCGGTTCATGTGCAGCTGGATGTTTTCTCCTATGTTTTCAGGTTCGAATGTACGTTTCTCTTCATGAAAGCGTGTTGCTTCTTTTCCGTTGTTGTAGCTCAGGTTCTGTAAATCACACTCTCCTGCCTGATCACATACCGGACAATCCAGCGGGTGGTTAATCAGCAAAAATTCGGTTACGGATTTTCTTGCTTCCGTTACACGCGGAGAGGAAGTACTTTTAACTTCCATTCCATCCATTACTCCGGTTACGCATGATGCCATTAGTTTTGGCATCGGACGCGGATCAGCTTCACTTCCTTTTGATACTTCTACAAGACAGCAACGACATTTTCCTCCGCTGCCTTTTAGTTTAGAGTAATAACACATTGCCGGCGGAACTACTTCTCCACCGATCATACGAGCAGCCTGGAGGATCGTTGTCCCCGGTTCTACTTCTATTTCGTGTCCATCTATTGTAACTTTCATACTCTTTAGTTATTACAAGCTGGCTTTTAGGCTTGACTTTTTTGTTGTTTTTGTTATGTTATACGGTTTGTCCCTGTAAAAAGTGTTTTACTTTCTCAAAAGGTTTGGCCGTAAAGTGGTCTCTGTTTTTGATTTTTTCAGGGAATCTGATATGAAATTCAAATTCATCTCTGAAATGGCGTATCGCTGCCGCTACCGGCCATGCCGCAGCATCTCCTAATGGACAAATCGTGTTTCCTTCGATTTTGCTCTGGATATCCCATAGCAGATCGATGTCTTCCATACGGCCTTGTCCGTTTTCTATTCTCCACAAAACTTTTTCCATCCATCCTGTTCCTTCACGGCATGGCGAACATTGTCCGCAGCTTTCGTGATGGTAAAAGCGGGCGAAATTCCATGTATTTCTAACGATACAACTGGTATCATTATACACGATGAAACCTCCTGAACCCAATGATGAACCGGTTGCAAAACCACCATCAGCCAATGATTCATAGGTCATAAGGCGATCTTCTCCGTTAGCTGTTTTGTAAATGAGGTCTTTAGGAAGAATCGGTACTGATGAACCACCGGGAATCAGCGCCTTTAGCGGGCGGTCATCGACCATTCCGCCAAGGTATTCATCAGAATTTATGAATTCTTCTACAGTCATACCCATTTCAATTTCATATACTCCCGGCTTTTTTACATGTCCGGATGCAGAGAATAATTTGGTTCCTGTAGAACGTCCTATTCCTATTTTTGCATATTCTTCTCCTGAGTTTAATACGATCCATGGCACAGTTGCAATAGACTCAACATTATTAACCACAGTAGGGTTTTGCCATAGACCTTTTACTGCAGGAAACGGCGGTTTGATACGCGGATTTCCTCTTTTTCCTTCAAGGGACTCTATTAGTGCTGTTTCTTCTCCACAGATGTAAGCTCCACCACCACAGTGAACGTGCAAATCAAGGTCAAAACCGCTGCCCAGGATGTTTTTTCCGAGCCATCCGGCTGCATAGGCTTCTTTAATCGCCCTTTCCAACGTTTTGAATACCCACATATATTCTCCGCGGATATAGATATAAGAAAGGTTGGCTCCCAAAGCAAAAGAAGAAGTTATCATTCCCTCAATCAATAAGTGAGGGATGTATTCCATCAGATAACGGTCTTTAAAAGTACCCGGTTCTGATTCATCAGCATTGCACACAAGATGTCTTGGATTTCCTGATTTTTTGTCAATAAAACTCCATTTCAGTCCTACTGGGAATCCGGCACCTCCACGTCCTCTCAGCCCTGATGTTTTTACTTCTTCGGTGACTTCATCAGGAGTCATGTTTTTTAATGCTTTTTCCACAGAAGCATAACCTCCGTGCTGGCGGTATACTTCATAGGTTTTGATACCCGGAATATTAATCTTGTCTAATAATATCTTTTTTCCCATGGTATATTATTTATCGTGTAAAACAACTTTGCCAACTCTGCAGTCTTCAATGATGGCATCGATTTTTTCTTTTGTAAGATGTTCGTGGTAGAAATCCCCTACCTGCATCATCGGTGCATATCCACACGCTCCGAGGCATTGTACGCCAACAACGGAAAACATACCGTCTTCAGTAACCTGTCCCGGCTGTACACCAAGCTTATTGCAGGTGTATTCCATCATGTCTTCTGCTTTGTTGATGGCACAACATGAAGTTGTACAGAATTCGAACATGTATTTTCCTATCGGTTTTTGGTTAAACATAGTATAGAAGGTAACTACTTCATATACCTCAATAGGCTGTATCTGTAATAATTCGGCAACTTTATTTTGTAGTTCTACACTCAACCAATTGTTGTGAGCATCCTGTACCTCATGAAGTACTGGCAGCAAAGCCGACTTTTGTTTTCCTTCCGGATAATGGCTGATGAGTTCGTTGATACGCTCCATTAACTGAGGCGTTATGTTGATCTCTTGTTTATGATTCGTTTTCTCCATGATGATTAACAATCTAATTCTCCAGCAATAACATTCATACTTGATAAGGTGATAATAGCGTCTGATAGACTTTGCCCTTTTACGATCTCATTGTAGGCCTGATAATAGATAAAACAAGGTCTTCTGAAATGCAGTCGATAAGGGGTTCTGCTGCCGTTAGTGATTAAATAAAAACCAAGTTCTCCGTTTCCGCCTTCCACTGCGTTGTATACTTCAGTGTTGGGAACCGGGATTTCACCCATCACTATTTTAAAGTGATAGATAAGGGCTTCCATGTTTTCATATACATCTTCTTTGGGAGGAAGGTAATAATCCGGAACATCAGCATGGTAGGGTCCTTCCGGCATTTTTTCCAATGCCTGACGGATGATTTTGATACTTTCCCATACTTCAGCGTTTCTCACTACAAAACGGTCATAACAATCACCATTTTGTCCTACAGGAATGTCAAATTCAAAATCTTCATATGAACAGTATGGCTGTGCCACACGAACATCATAATCTATACCGGCTGCTCTCAGGTTTGGACCTGTGAAGCCATAGCTCATGGCCATTTCTGCTGAAACTGCTCCTGCACCAATGGTTCTGTCCATGAAAATACGATTTCTTGTAAGCATATTTTCAAATTCAGTCCATACTGCCGGGAATTCATTTAAGAATTCATCTATCTTTTGGAAAGCTTTTGGCGACCATTCTCTTTCAAATCCACCGATTCTTCCCATATTGGTTGTCAATCTGGCGCCACAGATTTCTTCATAAATTTCATAGATTTTTTCGCGGTACTGCATTACATATAAGAAACCTGTAAGTGCTCCGGTATCTACTCCCATTACTGAACTGCAGATGATATGATCGGCTATTCGAGCCAACTCCATAATGATAACACGCAGATATTGTACTCTTTTTGGTATTTCAATACCCAATGCTTTTTCTACAGTCATCCACCAACCCGTATTGTTAATAGGTGATGAACAGTAGTTCAGACGGTCGGTAAGGACGTTTATTTGATAAAAAGGACGGTTTTCAGCTATTTTTTCAAAGGCACGGTGAATGTATCCTACAGTTCCTTCTCCGTCTAATATTTTTTCACCATCCATAAGCAGGATGTTTTGAAAAATACCGTGCGTAGCAGGGTGAGTAGGTCCCAAATTTAAAATAGAAAGTTCAACACCGTCTTCTTTTAAACGAGCCTCGATTTGTTTTTGAAATCTATTTTCTGGAGTTAATAATAAATCAGACATATATTTTTATATTAACAGTTAGGGCCGGTTCTTCCGAAGAAACGGTCATCTTTGTCAGTTCTTCCCTGATCTTCAAGAGGAAACTCTTTTCGCAAAGGGAAAGATTGCATTTCATCCATGTTGAGAATCCGCTTTAATTGCGGATGCCCCTTAAATTGTATTCCGTAAAAATCGTAGGTTTCTCTTTCCTGCCAATTGGCTCCCGGGTATAAGGTTACAATAGAATCAACTTCTGGTTGTGATGCTTTTAAATAGGTTTTGATGCGGATACGAACATTATCGAACCAGTTGTGCAGATGGTAAACAACTGCGAACTGACGACTTTCTTCATAGTCAGGATAGTGTACCCCACACACATCAGTAAGAAAGTTAAAGTTCATTGCGGTATCTTCTTTGAGGAAGCGAATGACTTCATAAAGCGCATCTGCCTGAACCTCTAAAGTAAGAATATCATGTGACTGGTGAAATTCTGATACCTTCATACCGAAATTTCCGATCAGTGCCTTTTGTATGTTTTCGTTTGTTAAGCTCATAGTTATTCGATATTGTATGAGTTTAATAAGTGTTTATATTCTTCCGAACTTCTTCTTCGTACAGACTCATTTTTTACAATTTCCTGAAGCTGTAAAATACCGTCGAGAATTTGTTCCGGTCTTGGAGGACATCCCGGTACATATACGTCTACCGGTATTACTTTATCAATACCCTGTAAAACCGAATACGTGTCAAATACACCTCCTGAACTGGCGCAGGCTCCAACAGCAACTACCCATTTAGGTTCTGCCATCTGTTCGTATACCTGACGTAAAATTGGAGCCATTTTTTTAGCAATAGTACCCATTACCAATAGCATATCTGCCTGTCTCGGAGAAAAACTCATTCGTTCCGATCCGAATCTTCCGATATCGTATGTTGCTGCCATGGTTGCCATGTATTCAATACCGCAGCAAGAAGTAGCAAAAGGCAACGGCCATAGTGAGTTAGCTCTCGCTAAACCTACAACTTCACTTAGTTTTGTTGCAAAAAAACCTTCTCCGGCATATCCTTTCGGAGGATCTACTTTATTTATTTTTGAATCAGTGCTCATACTTTCTGAATTAATCCCATTCTAATCCTTTTTTCTTGAATTCGTATAACAAACCGATCACCAGCAGGAACATAAAGATGCCCATTTTCCATAATCCATCCCATCCAAACTCTTTAAAATTTACTGCCCAGGGATACATAAATATAACCTCAACATCGAACAGAACAAAAAGAATGGCTACGAGGAAATACTTTACATTGAAAGGTATTCTGGCGTTTCCGATAGATTCGATTCCACACTCAAAGTTGATGTCTTTATTCTTAGATGCCCTTTTAGGACCAAGCAGACTGGATACGTAAATAGTCAATATTACAAACCCTGCAGCAAAGCCTAATTGCATTAATATCGGTACAAAATCAAACTGATTAGAAGTCATATTTGTAAAAATTTTTGATATAATTCACAAATATAAAACTATAATGGCAGTTTAAAAATGGTTTAAGATTAAGTATCCGGTTTTATTGAAGCTTTCGTAGTAATTTAAAATTAGTTTAAATAAGAAAAGAGTAACCTGAGGAAGGTTTCTCTTTTCATTTTTTTTGTACTGTGTCGGTTATAATGATTGAATAAACTGTAATAGTGCTTCTCTGTCTTCTTTAGATAACTGCTTAAATTTTTGCTTAGCGTTTTCTGCTTCGCCTCCATGCCATAAAATAGCCTCTGTGAGATTTCTCGCTCTGCCGTCGTGTAAGAAATTTGTGTGGTTGTTTACTACGAAACTCAGACCAATTCCCCAAAGCGGGCGCGTTTTCCATTCTCTGCCGTTAGCAAGAAAGTCCGGTCGGTTATCAGCCAGTCCGTCACCCATATCATGTAACAGCATATCTGTATAAGGATAGAACGTCTGATATGATAAAGCCCTTATAGAACTGTAGCCCGTTTGCTGTTTTGGGGTATGGCAAGTAGCGCATTGAAGATTCTCAAAAATTTTGGCTCCTTTGCGAACGGTGATATTATCAGTGTTTCTTGGTGCCGGTACTGCGAGCGTTTGTGTATAAAATGTAATATTTGCCAGATTTTCATCGGGTAATTCAGGATCATCATCAAATCCATCGGAACCGTTAGATTGTCCATATCCGGTTTCAAAGGGGAAGATATAATTGGTAATACCCATATCTTCAACATATGCAGCTGCACACTGTATCAGAAGATTAGAAACGTTGGCTTTCCAGCCAAATCTTCCTAATTCTGATCTTTGAGTCAGCGGATTCCATACATAATTCACTTTTCCATATATACCATCCTGATTGTGATCGTTAAGATCCTGTGCTGCCAGAATAGCTTGTTCGGGTATTGCTTCTAAGAGTCCAAGACCGAATACGGGTGGTGCAATTCTGGGTGAGATCAATGCATCCTGAGGAAAAGGAATGTAGGTATTGATAACGCCAAAAACAGGCTTTCTCAACGATACAATAGTTCCGTCTGCGAGTGTTTCCGTAATTTCTTCGTATTGCACTGTATATTCAGCTTCAGGCAGAAAATTGTATAATGCCTGATTTTGTATTTGTAGTCCAAAGCCGCTAACAGCTACCGGACCTCCGTTAATACTGGTTCCGGGAAGGCTTGTGCGCAACAATAGACCGCTTCTTGATGCCATGTTTACTGGATGAGCTGCTCTGCCATCTCTGGGATGACATGAGATACATGATGAATTGTTGAAAATCGGGCCTAATCCTGAATTGACATCGTTTGGAGCCGTTACAAAAATGGATTCAAAATCTAAATCTCCTTTGAGATGGGTTGATAATTCATCTACTGTCAGAGCAGGTGAAGGTGTACTGTAAGAGTTGCTTGTATTGGTAAAAATGGTATTATCGCCTCCGGCCATTTTTCTCAGTGAGAGATCAGGGTAGTTACTTTTTTCAATGGATGTATAATCATCGTTTGAGGAACAGCTGACCAGAAACAAGAGCAACGATAACAGTAAAATGACTTTACTGATTTTCATTCGTTAATTTTTATGCAAGAGCCCTCACATAAGAATATGTAAGGGCTTTTGGTGAATAATTAGTAGTGTTTACTGCAGATTATTAACCACAAATGGTTTTAATTCTGCCTGTAATATAGTTTGTAGATCTCTCACTTTTTGCTGTGCATCTTTTACAGCACTTTTATTACTGTAAATTGCTTCGGTAAAAGTACCTGGAATTGCATTAATTGCATTGATTGCAGCTGTAACAGCATTTTTTATTTTGGTATCCAATGCAGGATTTTTAGCTGAAATAAGTGTGGTTAGCCCTTTTCCATTTCCGTTTGTACCATATTTTCCTAAATAGATGTTTTGAATACTTCTCATATTATCTGCAAAATCAAGTTTAGAGTTGTTGCTGAAACGCGATTCTTCCAACTCCGGTTTTGGTGTTGATGATTCCGGATTTAACGGATCTTCTATTTTTCCGTTAGCTACTTCATCAGCAATGATAATCAAACCTTCAGTGATTTCTTCAAGTACAGCTGTATAAGAAGGATACACTTCTGGAGAAGGGTTAAGGAAGTTGTTTACAAAATTACCTCCTGATGCAATCCATCCGTTGTATAATTTTTGAGTATTGTTTTGCAAATCAGTAGCTGCTGCTTTTAATAACTCTAATTGACGTACGGTAAGTTGCTCCGCAGTTTTATTACCTGCTTCTCCCCATAGTAAAAACTCAATTAAATGGAATCCGCGTGCCTCATTATTGTTTTCTATGGTTTGTACAGTAATGGCATTGCTGCTGTTAAGGATGTTGTTCATCGCTTCTACATCTACCGGCCATGTGTCCATAGCAGGATCAATACCTTCGCTGTCAACAGGTCCGTATAAAAAGCCTTCTGTCTGCTCCCATGGTGCTCTGGCAGCTACCCAAGCCTCTTTTGCTGCCTGTAAATTAGCTGCGTTAGGCGTTGTTGCCAACTGATTGATTACAGAGTTCAATGCAATAGCTTTTTGATTTAAATCATTGTAAGTAGCAATAATCACATTGTTTGAAGTATTGCTCACTACTTCCTGTAAAGTAGCGTTTTGAGGATTTGTTCCTGTGCTGTCATCATTATCACTACATGCAACAAAACTTAATGTTGCAAATCCGACACATGCCATTTTAAAGAAATTATTTTTCATTAGTTATATATTTAAGTTATTTTTTAGAATGAAAAGGCGATACCGGCAGAAAATGTGTTTTCTTTTTGTTTTTTACCTGTACCTAAAGAGGTGATAGGATCAAAGTGTTCGGATCCCAGCGTTCTACTCTGATAATGGGCTTTAGCCACAATGTTTGGTGTTATCAGCCAGTTGATACCAGCTGTTGCTGCGTTTCTTTCCCATCTGGGTTTTTTTACAACAGCTCCTTCTGTTTCATACATGGTGTCATAATAATCATATCGCACAAACGGATACACCTGTTGTTTGGCATCTACTTTAATAAAATGCAGAACTTCATAGCCTATTTCTGCTGAAACACCTACTGCCTTTTTACCAACAGGGGTTCTTTTTACTCCTAAATTGTTAGATAAAGAAGCATTCTTGCGGGTTACAAGGTCTGAGTTTTCAATGTCACCGTATAAGCCTATGGCATTAAACCTAATGTGTTTTTCGTTATACGTGATATGGGCTTCTATGATTTTTACGTAGGCTGATTTATCCATATCATTTTTTGGTCGGTTGGCAGCTGCATCATTCACGTAAAAGGCCATACCGGCATAAGTGTTTTTATGGGCGCCGAACTTATAATCCAGTCTCAGTGTATAGGCTAAAGATTCTCCTACAGACATCTCAAAACGCTGTTGATATCCGTCTTTAATCCAGCCTCTTGAACTAAAACCGCTGGCATCTAACCCGCTTGTAATTGACACTTCGTATAATAAGCGGTTTTTCCAGAATTTTCCATAAAACTGCAAACCGTTTTCATACCAGCCCAGCGGAAGTATTTCATTTTCCATCTCTTGGCGATGTGTGGTAAAATAACTGGTAGGACGGTCCAGATTCTGTGCAAGTCCGAAGTGGATTTTCATACGTCCTGCCCGCACGTTAAAAGCAGGATGTATAGAGAAATCGAGATAGAGCTGCTCGAGTTTCACTTCTCCTCCAGACTCAATTTCCTGTTCGTATTCGCCAAATTCTTCCTGAGTATCAAGCTCTATTGTAGCACCTGTTCCGCCATGTTCAAACTCGATTTCCGTTTTCAGTTTAATCCAGCTGTTAAACTCATAATTTAGATACAAATTGAGCCGTTCAGGATCAAATTTATCTTTGATGTTTAAATCAGTATCGTATTTGGTGTAGTTGTAATAATTTACTACTCCATAACCGCTCAATGTAAAATTACTCCAGCTAAAAAGTGATTTATTTTCTTTGGTAAAATCGTTTTTTATTTCGGTCTTTAATTCTTCACGAAGCTCTTGTTTAATTTCTGCTTTAATCTTCTGTATATCTAAAGAATCTGCTTTTTGAGCAAGCAATGATACAGATGAAAATAGCGTGAAAAAGAGGAATACTTTTTTCATTGTAAAGGACAAATTTTCGGCAAATATATAATTTATTTAAACACAGTCTAAATAAAAATAATATGTTTTTTAACTTTTAATTTGGAGTAATGGTTTTATATATAACCTATAATTATGATAGCACTTCGGAAAGTAGCTTTATGTAAATGACAGGGATAGAAAATTTTTTTTGTTTTTTATTAAAAGTTTATATATTTGTCCCAGCAACAGGAAACAGTTGCCTGTTTATAAAAGAAAACTTAAAGTTGCAGGATGTTATCAGCAACTATTATAAACAGACTGATATGACTTTCAACAGTTCTGTATAGAACTATAAAAAGACGGGTATAGGATAGTCTATTTTATTGGAAATTTTAATGTACAGAAATAAGGATTTTTGTGATTATCTCAAGCTACATTAAATAGCATTAATTTTTTATAAGTATGGTTTAAAAGAGAATACGATTAAAGTATTAGTCTTATAATATTTTCGTTGAGAAATCTTTACCAACCACTATGACTTTTCCATTTAATCAATTCGTTGATGGATTTAATACAAATATCCAGAGACTTAATTCTATCTCATTGTATAGCCCATTCACTATAGAATGACAACCATTTTTAATACGATTAGATCATAATCGGATAAGAAATAAATAAGTATAAATAATCTTAAAACATAAAAAATGAAAAAAAAGAAAACACTATCAGTATTAATTATCTCTGCTCTTTTTCTTGTTAACTGTAATAAGGATGATTCCAGTGTTGCCACTCCGACTAAAAATGTAAATCCTATTATTGGTATCTGGAAATTGGTAGAAGAACATGAAAATGGAATTGCTTTACGGCTTAGCGATTGCTCTTTAGAAGAAACTTATATATTCAGCGCAGAGCAATTTGTACATGAAATTTATGCTGTTTCTCAAAGGTCTAAAGAGTTTTTTGCGAATGATAATTCCAGTTCTGTTACTAAAAATTTCTCACAGGATAACAATACAGCAATAAAGTGTGAAAAAGATTGGCAGGGCGTAGGTTCTTGGTCAGCACAGGAAAATAACTATACACTTAAAATTAATGGTACAACAGAAAATCGTACCATCCGCTTTACAAATGCCAGTCATAAATTTTATTATGAAGAAACTACTACTGTATTTGGAGTAACAACAGTAAAACGATACGTTTATCAAAGACAATAAAATTTTTCAAAGATTCAAAAGCGGTTCTTAAAGAACCGCTTTTTTTATGGCTGTGTTATATATAGCCGATTATTTATTATGAAATAACCAACATCCAGTTATTTATAAAATTCTGTAGCATAACATTAATTAGCAACTATTTTATATGCAAAATACACTACTTTTGATCTTTTGGAGTTATTAAACTATGTTTCGTTGGCTGTTGTTTGGTATTGTATTCTTTTCTTTTTCCTGTATGTTGGCACAGGGAACGAAATCATTGTATCGTAGTAAAACAATACCAGCGCAGGAAACCAATATCATTATTGATAGTGTGGCGCTCAACTCAGGATACTATGAACTTACAGATTTTTACGGAAACAAAATTGACAGTACCTTATATTCAATAGATTTTTCAAAAGGAATTCTAACCCTTTTACAACCTCTCAATGATTCTTTAAAACTTGATTATCTGGTATATCCTGATTTTTTAACTCAAACTTATTCGCTGTACAATACCAACCGTGTAGTTTCTAATGAAGCGGGACAGCATCTTTTTGTAATACCGGAAAAAAAGCAGAGCACATTTGTACCTTTTGACGGGTTGGTAACAGATGGAAGCATTACGAGGGGAATTACTGTTGGAAACAATCAAAACCTGGTTACAAATTCCAATCTCGATTTGCAGATAACGGGTAAACTTTCAGATGATGTAAGCATTAGAGCTTCTATTCAAGACAGTAATGTGCCTTTGCAAAATGGGGGCTATTCACAGAAAATGGACGAATTCGATCAGATATTCATAGAATTGTTTTCAAAAAATTGGTCCATAAAAGCAGGAGATTTATTTATTGAAAACAGAAAATCCAGTTTTTTAAATTTCAACAAAAAAGTACAGGGTATCTCTACAAAATTTATACTGAATGGAAAAGATTCCAAAACAGAAATTGAAGCAGCAGCAGCTTTGGTAAGAGGACAATATGCCAAAAGCGAGTTCACAGGGCAGGAAGGAAATCAGGGGCCATATAAACTAAAGGGTTCTAATGAAGAATTATACATACTCATTATCTCAGGCTCAGAAAATGTGTATGTAAACGGACGTTTGCTGACACGTGGCGAAAATAACGATTATGTAATCGATTATAACTCTGGGGAAATCAGATTTACATCTTTATTTCCAATTACTGCTGATATGCGTATTGCTATTGAATACCAGTACACAGACCGTAACTATACCCGCTTTTTAGGATATGGAGGAATCACTCATCAGACAAAAAAGTGGAATTTTGGAGGATATGTATACACAGAAACGGATATAAAAAACCAACCCTTACAACAGAATCTTAGCAAAGAACAGGTCAATATTCTTAAGGAAGCCGGAAATGATCCGTCAAAAATGATGGCACCATCAGCCTATGAAGACACGTTTTCTGAAAATAAAGTATTATATAAAAAAGTAACAAATAATGGTTTTGAATATTTTGAGTATTCCAATAATCCACAGGAGACCTTATATATGGTCAACTTCTCGGTAGTTGGAAACAATCAGGGGAACTATGTACTGGCTTCATCAGCAGGTATCGGTAAAATATTCGAATTTGTAGAACCTGTTGGTGGAATACCTCAGGGGAATTATGAACCGGTTATCCGTCTTATTGCTCCTACAAAAACAACTATGGCTACGGTAATGGCTAAATATAATCCGGATGAAAAAACGCTTATCGATGCTGAAGTAGGATTCAGCAACAATGATCAGAATCTTTTTTCACCTTATGATGATCAGAACAATAAAGGATGGGCAGGAAGGTTGAATGCCAGAAAAAGAATTCTTTCTACTAAATGGAAAGTAGATGCTTTTACCAATTTGCAATTTGTACATCAGAATTTCAGAACACTGGAGCGCCTGTATAGTATTGAATTTGATCGGGACTGGAGTTTAGATGAACAGTTGGGAAATCAGAGCCTGTTGACATTAGGTCTGATCGTGAAACCGAATGAAAACAGTACTTTTACATATCAGCTTGATAAATTGGAATACAGTCAGTCCTATCACGGACTTAAAAATGTATTGACAGGAAACTTTGTAAAAAATAATTTTACATTGACCACCAATTCCAGTATTCTCAGGGCGAAATCAAATATCAATACCACACAATTTGTACGCAGTAATACAAGAGCTGTTTATAAAAAAGACAAACGTTGGGTAGGTGCTGTGATTGATCTTGAAGACTATCAGATCAAAAATAATGAAACCAATTTATTTCAGGGACTAAGCCAAAAATATTTTCAGACAGATGTATTTGTCGGAAAAGGAGACAGTGCTTCTATGTATGTAGAAATAGGCTATCAGTTCCGAACCAATGACAGTCTTCAGAACGAGCGTTTACAGCGAACTACTCAGGCAAATTCGTTTTATGTAAAATCACAATTGTTTAAAACTCAGAAATCAGATTTAAATGTATATGCCAATTACAGAATTCTGGATTATAAATATGGAGATACGCCAACAGAAAATACATTGAATTCCCGTATTGCCTATAACGACCGTTATTTTAAAGACTTTCTGCAACTCTCTACATTATATGAAACAACTTCAGGGTCTATTGCCCAGCAGGAATTTACCTATATAGAAGTAGAGCTGGGACTGGGAACGCATATGTGGATTGATTATAATAACAATGGCATACAGGAACTGGAAGAATTTGAAATTGCACTGTATCCAGATCAGGCAAAATATGTGCGCATGTTTTTACCGAATCAGATATATGTCAAAACACATCAGAATAAATTTACCCAAATGGTCAATTTTAACTTCAGCAGTTGGCAGAACACTACAGGGATTCGAAAATTTATGAGTCAGTTTCATAATCAGACTACTTATTTAATTGACCGGAATATCCTTAGGGAGGGCAACAGCATTCCGTTAAATCCGTTTGACAACAGTACAGAAGATCTTGTAGCGATCAACTCCAATTTCAGAAACAACTTTTATTTCAACAGAGGAAAACAGCGGTATTCCACCACCTATTCCTATATCGAAAACAGAACCAAAAATTTATTAAATTTCGGTAGCCTTGAAACCCGTATAAAAACCCATCAACTCGTGTTCAATCATCTGGTACAAAAAACATGGCTGTATCAGCTAACTGCAAAAACGGATCAGGTGATCACCTTGTCAGAAAATTATGAATCTAAAAACTACAGGTTGATGAATTATACATTGAATCCTAAAGTCTCTTATCTGTTTTCGACCAACGCAAGTCTTGATTTCTTTTATGAATTTAAAGATAAACGAAACCAGCAGGAATCTTTTGAAGTATTGGTACAGCATCGGTTGGGAACTTCTTTTACTTACAATACCAATAAAAAATTCTCTATGAACGGGGAGTTTTCGTTTTATGAAAATAAATTCACAGGAAATGCTTTATCTGCAGTTGCTTTTCAAATGCTGGAAGGGTTGCAGCCGGGTAGAAACATGACATGGCGCTTTTTACTTCAGCACAATATAACTAAATATCTTGATGCCAATATCAGCTATCAGGGAAGAACTTCTGAAACCTCAAAAGCAATCCATACGGGAAGTATCCAATTGAGAGCTTTCTTTTAAAGAAAAGTTTTATATTTGTTAGAAAAGTATATAAAGTATGAGAATAATTCCCTTTTTAGCAATTGCTGGTGTTTTGTCATTAGCATCGTGCAATAAAACTGCTTCTGAACCTGCAAAGGAAACAGAAAACACTGCAACAACTCCTGTTGCTGAAACGCCAGCAACGCCATCATCAACGGATAGCGGGCAAAAAACAGCAGAATCAGGTGTGAAATTAAATCCACCTCATGGAGAACCAGGTCATCGTTGTGAGATTCCGGTTGGGGCACCTTTAGACAGTCAGCCTTCAACTGCAGTTCCTACACAGCAGAACCAAACACCTGCACAACCTGCAAACGGAGGAAAAGGATTTTTGAGTTCAGGAAACAATGCCGCACAGCAAGGACAGCCACAACAGGTACCACAGCAACAAACGGCGCAAAAAACAGCTCCTGGTTTTTCAGGAAAACCAAATCCTGCACACGGACAACCGGGTCACCGTTGCGATATTCAGGTAGGCCAGACGTTACCATAAAATAGTATACAACCACTCTTCAGAGTGGTTTTTTTATTGTTAAGGAATTCATTTTTAAACAATAAATAAGATGTATGCTTTTACAGATAGGAGTTTTATATCGGCTACAATTCGTATAATCCATAAAAAAGAGTGTCGGATAAATGAGAGATAGTATAAAATTCTTCCTTATTTTTGTTGCTTTATTAAAGTTTTGAATTACATGATACAAAATCCTAAAAGATATACGGTTACTGCGGCTTTGCCTTATACAAACGGACCTATACATATCGGGCATCTGGCCGGTGTATATCTACCTGCTGACATTTATGTGCGTTTTCTGCGCCAGCAACATCAGGATGTTGCGTTTATTTGTGGAAGCGACGAGCACGGAGTAGCTATTTCAATGAAAGCCAAAAAAGAGGGCATTACGCCACAGCAGGTAATTGATAAGTATCATACCATAATAAAAGATTCTTTTCGTGATTTTGGTATTTCGTTCAACAATTATTCACGAACCTCTGCACCAATACATCATGAGACTGCTTCAGAATTTTTCAGAAAATTATATGACAACGGAAAATTTATTGAAGAAATAACGGCTCAATTATACGATGCAGAAGCAGATCAGTTTTTGGCAGATCGCTTCGTAAAAGGTACTTGCCCTAAATGCGGTAATGAAGAAGCCTATGGAGATCAGTGTGAGAAATGCGGAACCTCTTTAAACGCAACGGATCTGATCAATCCAAAGTCGACAATAACAGGCTCAACTCCTGTTCTTAAAGAAACGAAACACTGGTTTTTGCCTTTAGATCAGTACGATACCTTTTTGAGAGAGTGGATTTTAGAAGGACATAAAAATGACTGGAAACCCAATGTTTATGGACAGGTAAAGTCATGGTTGGATGATGGTCTAAAACCGCGTGCAGTAACCCGTGACTTAGATTGGGGGATAGATGTTCCGGTCGAGGGAGCGGAAGGAAAAAAACTATATGTATGGTTTGATGCTCCGATCGGATATATTTCATCTACCAAAGAATGGGCAAAAAAAGAAGGAAAGGACTGGGAGCCTTATTGGAAAGATAAAGATACCAAACTGGTTCATTTTATCGGAAAAGATAATATTGTTTTTCATTGTGTCATATTTCCTGCAATGCTTAAAGCAGAAGGAACGTATATATTGCCGGACAATGTTCCTGCGAACGAATTTCTTAATTTAGAAGGAAACAAACTTTCTACGTCTAAAAACTGGGCCGTTTGGCTCAATGAATATTTAGTAGATTTTCCGGAAAAGCAGGATGTGTTACGATACGTACTGACCTCCAATGCACCGGAAACCAAAGACAATGACTTTACATGGAAAGATTTTCAGGCAAGAAATAACAATGAATTGGTAGCCATTTTCGGTAATTTCATCAATCGTGTAGTGGTATTAACAAACAAATACTACAACGGTGAGATTCCTGCTCCAAATGAATTCTCAGGAGTAGATCAGGCTACTTTGGCAGAACTTAAGGCCTATCCTTCAGTAATTGCAAGTTCTGTTGAAAGATATCGTTTCCGTGAAGCTTTGGGAGAAATGATGAATGTAGCGCGCTTAGGGAATAAATACCTGGCAGATGAAGAACCATGGAAATTAATCAAAGAGAATCCGGAGCGGGTAAAAACCCAAATGTATATCGCTTTACAGATTGCTGCGGCATTAACCACACTGGCAGAACCTTTCCTGCCTTTTACAGCAGCTAAATTAAGTGCGATTCTGAAATTGGAAACACCGATTGACTGGCAAACACTTTCACAAACAACAGACCTTCTTCCGGCAGGTCATACAATCGGAGAAGCGGAATTGTTGTTTGGAAAAATTGAAGACGAAGACATACAGAAACAGATAGAAAAACTGGAAGCTACAAAAACGGCTAATGCTGCGGAAGCAAAAACCATTGAACCGCAAAAAGAAACAGCGCAATTTGAAGATTTTGCTAAAATAGATTTGCGTGTCGGCACCATTGTTGAAGCAGAGAAAATGCCAAAAGCCAATAAATTACTGGTGTTAAAAGTAGATACAGGATTAGATGTCCGCACAATAGTTTCAGGTATTGCAGAACACTTTTCTCCTGAAGAACTTATTGGAAAGCAAGTTACCGTTTTATTGAATCTTGCTCCAAGAAAATTAAGAGGAGTAGAAAGTGAAGGGATGTTATTACTGACAGAAAATGCAGAAGGAAAACTCGTTTTTGTTAATCCGGACACAACAGGTGTGAAAAACGGAGCTACAATAGGTTAGTTACGTTCTCTATAATCATAAAAAAGACCACTCGAAAGAGCGGTCTTTTTTATGTCTTATTATTATTTTTTGTTCTTTTATTGTGCTGTACGAGGCGATAACTAATGTATAACAGCAACATCCAGATAGGGATAAGCTCTACAGAAATTTTCATTCCTGTGATCCACATAATACTCAGAATACCGATTAAAAACACCAGACAGATATAATTGGATAGTGGGTAGATAAAAGAAGGAAATTTTGTTTTGACAAGCTCCTGATCTTTTTGCTTTCTGAATTTTAAATGGGTAATAGCAATCATGACCCAATTAATAATAAGAGAGGATACCACCAGAGACATTAAAATGCTGAAGGCTTCTTCGGGTACAATTTTATTAATCACAATACAGATAGCAGCAAAACAGGAAGAGACTACAATAGCCATTACTGGCACCGAATGCTTGTTTAATCTTTTTAGAAAAGCAGGGGCATTTCCTTGTTCTGCCAAACCAAAAAGCATACGGGAATTACTGTAAACACTACTGTTATATACAGACAAAGCAGCGGTAAGCACAATCAGATTAAGCGCATTTGCGATGAGGTTTGTAAAAGAAACAGTTGTTCCGAACAAACGTACCTCATATCCTTTCAGATTATCAAAAACGGTTACAAACGGGCTTGTTTTTACATCAATCATCTCCCATGGCGATAAAGAAAAAAGAATGATCAAAGCACCTACATAAAAAATCAGAATGCGGTAAATTACCTGATTAGTTGCTTTGGGAATGTTTTTCTCAGGGTTTTCTGCTTCAGCAGCTGTAATTCCAATGAGTTCTAATCCTCCAAATGAAAACATGATAAGAGCCATCGCAGACAAGAGACCCTGAAAACCTTCTCCGGATTTTTCCAGCCAGCCTTTTGGAAAAAAGCCGCCGTTATTCCATAGATTCTCTACTGATGCCTGTTCTCCTCCGGTTCCGGAAAGCAAAAGATATCCTCCGAAAAGAATCATGGCAATAATAGCAACCACTTTAATAATAGAAAACCAGAACTCTGCTTCTCCAAAAAGCTTTACAGAGCCTAAATTTAACGCGTTAATAGCTAAAAAGAAAAACAGACTTGAAGCCCATAAAGGAATTTCAGGCCACCAGTAGTTGATGTAAATACCAATAGCGGTAAGCTCAGACATACTTACCAGTATATATAAAATCCAATAATTCCATCCGGAAGCAAATCCTGCAAACGAACCCCAATATTTATAGGCAAAGTGAGAGAAACTTCCTGAAACAGGTTCTTCTACAACCATTTCTCCTAATTGACGCATGATAAAAAAAGCAATAATTCCTGCAAAAGCATATCCTAAAATCACAGAAGGTCCTGCCAATACAGCAGCGGGTCCTATACCGAGAAAAAGCCCAGTTCCTATAGCGCCACCTAATGCAATCAGCTGAATGTGCCTGTTAGAAAGACCTCTTTTTAATTCTGTAGCAGGGGTTTGTTGTTGAGTGTTTTCCACGTAAAATGTATTATTTTTTTACGAAAATAGAAAAAAAAGACTAAAAAGAACCATAAAACTAAAAAGGTTGTCCATAAAGACAACCTTCTATATAGGAAAGACGGGTTACTATTATTATTACAATTCCCTAATTTTCAATACTTATAACTTCCAGTTTTAAATTGCCTTTTTTGGCCGGCCATTCAATAATATCTCCGATTTTGCGTCCAATGATGGCTATTCCTTCATCAGATAAAACAGAAATTTTATTCTTATTTGGTTTTGCTCTTTGAGGACCTACAAGAGTAACTGTTTTATTTTCGTTGGTATGATGGTCTTTATAAGTCACCATACGATTTACAGTAACAATCTCGTCTGGAAGATTTCTTCTCAGCACTTGTGAGGCATTTTTTAACTCACTAAGTAAAAGTTCTTCTTCGGCTATGGTAACTTTCTTTCTTCGTACATGATCTTTTATTAAGTCATACAATCCGGTAGTTAATATTATTTTCTGTGACATGATATACGCTTTCAATTTTAATTAATCAAAGAGTGACTCGCTTTAAATGACTGAGCTGTAGAGGATCAATAGCGACTGTATAGACCTATCGGGCATCTGAAGAAGCAATTGCATTTAAAAATAGAATAAAGTGGTTCCCTGTCCGGAGTCGTGACAGGGCTTACTGAATAAACTCTTTGGAGTTTTTTAAGAAAGTATCATCATGCAGATATAATAACGAGCCCACAAGCCGTATCAACCGATTATCCGTTAAATAAAAGTTTGAAATAGTCATTATATCGATAATTTTGACTAAGATACAATATATAAGGCATTAAAAAAAATCTCGAGTTTTTGAAAAGGGTAGAAGTGGGTTTTGAATAATCCTAAAACAAATAACCAATCGCTAAATCTTTAACTTGCTGACAAGGCTACAAGTGATATTCACAACCTATCTTATTTGGCTATATTACTATATCATTTGTACGTATAAATCTTATAATTTTTGATTGATGCACATGATAAATCTATCTGAAGGAAATAGTAAAAAATGCGAGATTATCCGATAATCTCGCATTTTTTACTATTTTTGTTTAAAATAGAATATTATGGAGTTAGCACCGAAGCCCTCATCATTTACACAAGAAATCATCTCATTATCTGTAGATATGCAAATATCAGGAGAGATTAAAATATTCCAAGATGACTATTTACACTGGGATAAGATTAAATACAAAACTGAGAGAGAGAATAAAAATGACGTTTGGTCTGCTGTGAAATTTAATAGAGTTATCACTAATAAATCATTATTTTTTGGTAAATATAAATTTACATATCCAACTACCGATTTTATACAGAGAACTTTACATCAATTTGATTTGCATACAGGAGGAACTTTAACATCAAATATTGGTATCGCAGAAACAGATAAATCAAAATTTGTGATTAATTCTCTCATTGAAGAGTCAATTAATAGTAGTCAAATGGAGGGCGCCAGTACTACTAGGAAAAAGGCTAAAGAAATGATTCAGCAAGAGAAAAAACCTCAGAATAAATCGGAAGTGATGATTATGAATAATTATGTTACAATGAAACATATTGTTCAAATCAAGGAACAGGATTTAAGTGTTGAAAAATTACTTGAGATACATAGATTAATATCTAAAAACACTCTTGAAAATATTAATGAAGAAGGAAAGTTAAGAACAAATGATGAAATTTTTGTTGCTAATGTTATGAAGGGGGAAATAGTGCATCAGCCACCATCAGTTAGTGAGCTGCCAATTTTGATTCATGATTTGATAGAATTTTTCAATAAAGATTCTGAAGATTTTATACACCCTATTGTTAAAGGTTGTATAATACATTTTATGATTGGATGGATACATCCTTTTACTGATGGAAATGGAAGAACTGCAAGAGCTTTGTTTTATTGGTATATGTTAAAAAAGGGATATTGGTTAACAGAATATCTTTCAATATCCAAAATAATTAAAGATTCAAAAAAGCAATACGAGAAAGCTTATTTGTATACTGAAAATGATGATAATGATTTAGGTTATTTTATCACATATCATTTAAAAGCGATGATTAAGGCTTATGATGCTTTAAAAACGTATATACATTCCAAACAAAGAGAAGTTATACAAGCTGCAAAATTTCTTAAAATTGAAGGAGTCAACGATAGAATGGCTCAAATAATAAAAATTATTTATGATGATGCAGATAGGGTTTTAAATAGTAAAGAAATAGAAAATAAATTTAATATTTCGAGTTTTACTGCGAGGAGTGATTTGAAATCATTGGTTAATCTTGGATTTCTTGAAGAGGTTAAAGTTAATTTGAAAAAAATTAATTTTATTAAGTCCAAAACATTCGATACTAAAATAAAAAAATTAAAGTAAAAAATGCGAGATTACCCGAGAATCTCGCATTTTTTTAAACTATTGATTGTCTTAAGATAATAAATATTGTCTATTAAGATGTTTTTGGGGGACAATAAGGAAAGCTTATCTTTTGAAAATAGAAAAAAAAGAAGTTGTTTTCGGGATTGATAAAAACAAAAAGAGCTTAAAATCTAATTGATGATAAGCTCTTTTTTTGTACCTGAGGTGGGAATCGAACCCACACTCCGAAGAACACGAGTTTGAGTCGTGCGCGTCTACCAATTCCGCCACTCAGGCATAATCTTTACGACTTTGAGATTGCAAATGTAGGTAAAAAAAATAAATAACAAATAAAAAAATGAAAAAATGTACAATGTAAAAATATAATTTCTAAATTTGCAACGCTTTAGACAACATAAGGCAAACACAACACAAAGCTAACTACTAAAATAATAAATAACTAATGGCGTATTTTGAACCGGAAGCAAAAATATTTGCTTGTTCTCAAAGTTTAGAATTAGCTGAAAAAATTGCAAAAAACTATGGTGTAGAATTAGGTAAAGTTACCTTTTCTCATTACAGTGATGGAGAATTTCAGCCTTCATTTGAAGAATCGATTCGTGGAATCCGTGTGTTTTTAGTCTGTTCTACCTTTCCAAGTGCAGATAATTTGATGGAATTATTGCTGATGATTGACGCTGCAAAACGCGCTTCAGCAAGACACATCACCGCTGTGATTCCATATTTTGGATGGGCAAGACAAGATCGGAAAGATAAGCCACGAGTGCCGATAGGGGCAAAATTGGTAGCAAAAATGTTGGAAACAGCAGGTGCAACACGTGTGATGACAATGGATTTGCATGCAGACCAGATACAGGGGTTCTTTGAAAAACCGGTAGATCATTTATTTGCATCAACCATTTTCCTGCCTTATGTACAGTCATTAGAGCTTGAAAACCTTACTATAGCTTCTCCGGATATGGGTGGATCGAAAAGAGCTTATGCGTATTCGAAATACTTAGGTTCAGAAGTAGTTGTTTGTTACAAACAGCGAAAAAAAGCCAATGTGATTGATACAATGGAGTTGATAGGTGAAGTAGCAGGCAGACATGTAATTCTGGTAGATGATATGATCGATACCGGAGGAACACTTGCAAAGGCAGCAGATGTTATGATTGAAAAAGGGGCTCTGAGCGTTCGTGCAATTTGTACACATGCCATTTTATCAGGTGGCGCTTATGAAAAGATTGAAAAATCCAAACTGACGGAATTGATCGTTACGGATTCGATACCGCTCAAACAAAAAAGTGAAAAAATAAGAGTATTGAGTTGTGCTGAATTATTTGCAGATGTAATGCACATGGTGCAAAATAATAATTCAATAAGCAACAAATTTATAATGTAATTTATTAATTTATATATTTAAAAAATGAAATCAATTTCAATTAAAGGACAAGAAAGAGAAAGCGTGGGTAAAGTAGCTACGAAAGCCGCACGTAATGCTGGATTAGTTCCTTGCGTGATTTACGGAGGAGAACAACCAGTGCATTTTACAGCTGAAGAAAAAGCTTTTAAAAGCTTAGTATACACTCCAGAAGTACACACTGTTGGTGTTGATTTAGGAGGAAAAACAATTGATTGTGTTCTACAGGACATTCAATTTGATCCGGTTTCTGACAAAATTTTACACATTGATTTTTACCAGTTACATGCTGATAAAGAAATCACTATGGAAGTTCCTGTAAAAGTTGTTGGTAACTCAAAAGGAGTTATGGCTGGAGGTGTTTTACGTTTAAACCAACGTAAATTAAAAGTAAGATCTTTACCAGCAAACTTACCAGATTTTGTAGAAGCTGATATCACAGAATTAGAAATGGGTAACAAATTATATGTTACTAAAATCCCTACAAACAACTTCAAATTGTTACATCCGGATAATACAGTTGTTGCTCAGGTGAGAATTTCTCGTGCTGCAATGAAAGCTGCTCAGGAAGCTGCAAAAGCAGACAAAACAGCAAAAGGAAAGAAAAAATAATTTTTCTTTACAGCTATAAAAAAAGCTCCGGATTTCCGGAGCTTTTTTGTTTTATTCAATAATGGAAACTCTTACAGTGTTTACCATTCCTTTTTCTACAAGTGGCATTGAAGCCAGGTTAATTGTGAAGTCTCCCTTATCAACATATCCGTGTTCTTTTCCAATATTATTGATGTCTTCAATAGTAATATCAGTACTGTCATATTTATCATAATAAAATGCTTTAACACCCCAAAGAAGGCTTAGTTGTGTAAGCATACGACGGTTTGATGTAAAGGCAAGAATATGCGATTTCGGACGCCATGCCGATATCTGAAAGGCAGTGTATCCGGAATTGGTAAGTGTATTGATTACTTTAGCTTCGATATCATTGGCCATGATGGCAGCGTGGTAACATACTGCTTTGGTTACATATCGTTTTGTTTTGATTTTTGCATCGTTTACTGAAAGTTTGATAAGGTCTGAATCCTCAACACTTAAAATAATCTGACTCATTTTTTCAATTACCTGAACCGGATAATTACCAACAGAGGTTTCTCCGGATAGCATTACCGCATCTGCCCCATCCATAACAGAGTTGGCTACGTCATTTACTTCGGCTCTTGTAGGCGTAAGGCTGGTAATCATTGTTTCCATCATCTGAGTAGCAATAATCACCGGGATACGTGCTGCTTTGGCTTTGTGAACCAGCTGCTTTTGTATAAGCGGTACTTCCTGTGCAGGAATTTCTACTCCAAGATCTCCACGAGCAACCATAAGACCGTCACAATGAGAAACAATTTTATTGATGTTCTCTACTGCTTCGGGTTTTTCTATCTTGGCAATAATAGGGATTTTATGATCGGAATGTTCTTTAATAAGCATTTGAAGATCTTCAATATCTTCAGCAGTTCTTACAAAAGACAAGGCAAACCAGTCTACCTCCAGCTTTATAGCAAAAATAGCATCTTTGATGTCCTTCTCAGTAAGGGCAGGTAAAGAAACTTTGGTGTTAGGAAGGTTAACCCCTTTTTTAGACTTTAAAGGACCTCCTTGTACCACTACTGCTTTAACTTCATGTTTGCGGTCGGTTTCAAGAACATTAAAAATAAGTTTTCCGTCATCCAGTAAAATGGATTCTCCGGGATTTACATCTCTTGGAAAACTTTTGTAATTCATATAGACACGGCTCGCCGTTCCTAAAAATTCATTTTCAGTCGAAAAAGTAATGAGGTCTCCCTGTTTTAAAACGACTTCATCTTTCATAACACCAACACGTAGTTTAGGACCTTGTAAATCAGCTAAAATACTGGTGTTGTAACTAAATTCTTCATTAAGCTCACGGATTATTTTTACTTTTTCTTCAATATCAAAGTAATCGGCGTGAGAAAAGTTTATTCTAAAAACATTCACACCCGCTTCTATCATTTCTTTAATGATTTCTTTGGTACCACATGCGGGTCCAAGCGTAGCGACTATTTTTGTTTTTTTTCGTTGTAACATATTTAAAATATTAAATTGTTGATTGATTTTATGTTTTCGGTATTTGCAGCATAGACAGTTGATACATTTCTGATATCACTGATTTGATGAATGATTTCATCGCTGCTGTAAAAAACGTCCACATTTTCGATTTGTAATAAATAATCGAAATTTTTTAGTTCAGGAATCAGATAAGTGGAAGTTTCGAACGGATGTGATAATTCATTGAATAAAGAACCCTGCTTCATTTCTTTGGATAAGATATTAGTCTTATTTTCAATTAGCCGCCAGATCAAATCCTGTTTCAGATCTTCATATACATAATATGAAAAGAAGCTGTCTCCCTTATCATTGGTCAGATGAATGTCTTTTTTTTCGCGAACCAGATAAAGATGCAAAATTTTATTAAGATGAAAAGCCAGCCTGTAATCTTCAAGCCCGGATTGGATGGCTATCAACTCAAAATCATTGAAGTCGAAGCAATCTAAAGCAAATTTTACAATATTTTTATTCTTAGGAGCTGCCATATTATCTTCATCGATACAAAAATACTATTAATAAATAACATTTGATGGAGATAACCGCACTAAAAACAATTATTTAATATTCACGTTGATTTTGTTTTGAAGGGCAAAGTAAGCCCTTTGAGCTGCTTTTTCTTCAGCTTTCTTCTTGCTGGTGGCTCTTCCTTTGGCGATTATGCGCTCGTTGTAGTAAAGTTTAGAACTGAAATATCGAACATGTTCGTTAGTGTGGTCTTCTGAAGATTCGAATCGGAAAGAAATTTTTTCTTTTTGACAAAATTCAATAAAAAGGCTTTTGTGACTGGTGATTTTTCCTTCGAGGGTGTTGATATCTTCAATCTGGGAGAGAATATGTGTTTTGATATAGCTTTCACAATAGTCAAATCCTTTGTCAATATAGATCGCTCCTATAAAAGCTTCAAATAAGTCTCCGAAAATATTATCTCCAAACTGGTTTTTGTAAATCTTACTTTCAACCAATTCTGTAAGGCATAACTTTTTTCCGATCTTATTCAGATTCTCTCGGCTTACAATTTTTGACCGCATTTTGGTCAGATATCCTTCATTTCCCTGAGGTACGGACTGGTAAAGATAGGAGGCAACAACTGTTCCCAAGATGGCGTCACCTAAAAATTCAAGACGTTCATAATTCAGGGGATTTCCATTTTCATCTGATTTATTAGTGGAACTATGTGTAAATGCTTGTTTGAAAAGGGGAGCGTTCTTGGTTTTAAACCCGGTGAGTTGTGCTAATTTATCGCAAAAAATCCCGTCGTTATCTGAGCGGGATTTTCTGTAAAATATGCTTAAAAAAGATTTCATCTTTTTATAAATCAACTTTTTTTACCAATACACAGGCATTGTGACCTCCAAAACCAAATGTATTACTCATCACTACATTCATTTCTCTTTTTTGAGCCTGATTAAATGTAAAGTTCAATTTATTATTGATGCTTTCATCATCAGTAAAATGGTTGATGGTTGGTGGAACAATTCCGTGTTTGATAGATAAAATACAGGAAATGGTTTCAATAGCTCCGGCAGCTCCCAACAAGTGACCGGTCATTGATTTGGTTGAGTTGATGTTCAATTTGTAAGCATGCTCTCCAAATACCTGTTCAATTGCCTTAGATTCTGCAATATCACCTAAAGGAGTTGATGTTCCATGCATATTCACACCGTCTACATCACTTACCTGTAAGCCTGCATCGCGTAAACAATTAATCATAACATTTTTTGCTCCCAAACCTTCAGGGTGTGGTGCTGTAATGTGATGGGCATCTGCAGACATACCGCCACCGCCGATTTCGCAATAAATTTTTGCTCCTCTGGCAACTGCATGTTCATATTCTTCCAATACCAAAGCTCCGGAACCTTCACCTAACACAAAACCATCTCTATCCTTATCCATTGGACGTGAAGCCGATTTCGGATCATTGTTTCTTGTAGATAGAGCGTGCATAGCATTAAATCCTCCAATACCGGCAATGGTTACTGCGGCCTCTGAACCGCCTGTTAAGATTACATCAGCATGACCTAAACGGATATAGTTAAACGCATCAATCATGGCATTAGTAGATGATGCACAAGCCGAAACGGTTGTAAAATTCGGACCGCGTAAACCGTATTTTATAGAAATCAAACCTCCTGCAATATCCGCAATCATTTTTGGAATAAAGAAAGGGTTGAATTTTGGAGTTCCGTTTCCTGTAGCGAAATTGGTTACTTCGTCCTGGAAAGTTTGCAAACCGCCTATACCTGATCCCCAGATAACTCCTGCACGATCTTTGTCAAGCTTGTCAAAATTGAAATTAGCGTCTTCCATCGCTTCAGTAGCAGTTACCATGGCGTATTGTGTAAAACGATCCATTTTACGTGCTTCTTTTCTGTCGATGAAATCTTCTGCGTTAAATCCTTTCAACTCACATGCAAATTGTGTTTTGAAGTTTGTAGCGTCAAAATAAGTAATTGGGGCTGCTCCACTCACACCATTTATTAATCCGTTCCAATATTCCTGAATGGTATTTCCAATAGGTGTTAATGCACCTAAACCAGTAACTACAACTCGCTTTAATTTCATATAATGTGTATTATAGTTTAATTTAAAAAACAAAACCCAGCGTTTCAATTAAATAAGAGAAAACATTGGGTGCTATTTATTTACTGAGATTGTTTCCAATCGTTTTTCTTCTTAAAGCCTATTATGCTTTAGAGGAATAATAACACCCACGCGAAGCTTCGCGTGGGAGATTATGTTATTATTTCTTAGCCTCTTCGATGTAAGAGATAGCTTGACCTACTGTAGCAATGTTTTCAGCTTGATCGTCTGGAATCTGAATGTCGAATTCTTTTTCGAACTCCATGATAAGCTCAACAGTGTCTAATGAATCAGCTCCCAAATCATTTGTGAAGCTTGCTTCAGCTACAACTTCATTCTCGTCAACTCCTAATTTGTCAACGATAATCGCTTTTACTCTTGATGCAATGTCTGACATAATCTTTTTCTTTTTTTAAGTTTAATTTGTATGTGGCAAAAATAAAAAACTTTATTATATGTCCACGATAAAAAATTTAATTTGTAACTGCGAATTTATAAAAATAATTTGTACTGGTAGTTTTTTTTACGGTTTTGTCATAAATAATTCTTTTTTTTGCACTTTATTTCATTGTAAAATAATATACCTATTTTGACTAACTAAATGAAGAAAGTTATTTTATTCGCTTCTGGCTCAGGTTCTAATGTAGAAAATATTATCGGGTATTTCAAAGAAAAGCAACAAAAAATCAGTTTTTATGTTTTTACAAATAATGAAAAAGCTTTTGTTTTGGAAAGAGCCCGAAAACTTCAGGTACCTGCTGTGGTCTTTTCACGTGAAGAAATGAATGAAGGAAAGGTTGGTGAAAAAGTAAAAGAAATAAACCCTGATCTGATTGTTCTGGCCGGCTTCCTATGGAAGTTTCCGTCGGCAATAATTGCGGAATACCCGAATAAAATCATTAACATACATCCGGCGCTACTTCCAAAATACGGAGGAAAGGGAATGTATGGGAAGTTTGTTCACGAGGCGGTACTCCTTAATAAGGAAAAAGAAACAGGGATAACCATTCACTATGTAAATGAACATTATGATGAAGGGGCAGCCTTGTTTCAGGCAAAAGTTGCTGTTGATGATAAGGATTCTGCTCAGGAGATAGCAGACAAAGTGCATCAGCTTGAGTTTATCCATTTTCCTGAAATAATAGAAAAATTATTGAAGGATTAAAAACTGTTAAAAAAACCTTCTACTACTACCGTAGTTTCCTCTTTATTTAATATCCGGCGTATTCCTTTTTGGCATGCCCATAGTTTAAGAACATCCGGAATTTCCCAGACAGTCGGCTCAAAGATGATTTGCCTGTTGGTCGTTTTGATTTTGACCAATTCTCCGGTTGCTTCATTTTTCAGTGAAAGTTTTCCGAGAAGAGGTTTTTGAAGGGTGTAGGTTTCTCCATATATAGTGATTGATTTGCTTGTATAGCTACCTATAAGATTCTCATAATCTTCATCTACTTCATAGATATTGCCATCTACAAAAACATAATATTCATTATCAATAATATCATTGCTAAGATCCATTACCGTATGGTTGTAATCATGAGACCATAATCTCGCATAACCTTCTTCATTGATGTCGAATTCGAAAGTATCAGTGCCTAAATATTGAGAATAGGCATTATATCCTGCCAGTAATAATAAAAGCAGCATGTATAGTTTTTTCATATATAATATACTTTTTCGTGTTGCAATCAAAACGCGTACCAAGGTTGTGATATAGCAGTGTTTTGAGCTATATTTGTAAAAAAAAGTTATGCATCAGAAACCAGACGTTATTCTTTATACAGACGGGGCTTCGAGAGGAAATCCTGGGCCGGGAGGTTATGGTCTTATTCTGGAGTGGGCTGGCAAAAATGTTTTTAAAGAATTTTCACAGGGTTATCGGCTTACAACTAATAACCGTATGGAATTAATGGCGGTTATAGTAGGGCTGGAGAAATTGAAAAAACCAGGACTTTCTGTATTGGTGGTTTCTGATTCTAAATATGTAGTTGATGCCGTTGAAAAAAAATGGGTAATAGGATGGGAGAAAAAAAAATTCAAAGACAAAAAAAATCCCGATTTGTGGATGCGTTTTTTGAACATTTACAGACAACATCAGGTGCGATTTCAGTGGATTAAAGGTCATAATAATCATCCCATGAACGAACGCTGTGATGTTTTGGCAGTAAATGCTGCATTGGGTAAAGATTTGATACCCGATCAGTACTATGAAAATACATTAGGTTAATAAACCTACAAACTTACTTATTACTTTTGCGATTTTTTTAAAATAGCATTATATTTGCATCTTCATTTATAAAGAACGCATGAACAAATTATTGATTGTAGGAACTGTTGCTTTCGATGCTATTGAAACCCCTTTTGGTAAAACAGAGAAAATATTGGGAGGTGCAGCTACTTATATTGGTTTGGCGGCTTCTCATTTCGATGTGAAATCGGCAATTGTCTCTGTTGTAGGAGACGACTTTCCTCAAGAATATTTACAATTATTACAAGATAAATCCATTGATATTTCCGGTATTGAAATCGTAAAAGAAGGAAAGACTTTCTTTTGGAGCGGTCGTTACCACAACGATTTGAATTCAAGAGAAACTCTGGATACTCAATTGAATGTTTTAGCAGATTTTAATCCGGTTGTTCCTGCAGATTTTAAAGATGCTGATGTGGTTATGCTGGGCAACCTGCATCCGAATATTCAGATTAGTGTTTTAGATCAGCTGACAAGAAAGCCAAAGCTCGTGGTTTTGGATACCATGAACTTCTGGATGGATTGTGCGCTTGCTGAATTAAAAGAAGTAATGAAACGGATAGATGTGATTACGATAAATGATGAAGAAGCCAGACAATTGTCGGGAGAATATTCATTGGTAAAAGCAGCCGGAGTGATTCATGAAATGGGACCTAAATATGTGGTCATTAAAAAAGGAGAGCACGGTGCCTTGTTATTTCATGATAGTAATGTGTTTTTTGCTCCTGCTTTACCTTTAAAAGATGTTTTTGATCCTACCGGAGCCGGAGATACTTTTGCAGGTGGTTTTTCAGGATATCTTGCACAATCAGAAAATATTTCTTTCGGAAATATGAAAAATGCGATCATTTATGGTTCTAATTTAGCTTCCTTTTGTGTTGAAAAATTTGGAACTGAGCGCATGGAAAATTTATCCAAAGAGAATGTCGAAGCACGCTTACAGCAATTTAAAATGTTGACACAATTCGACATCGAATTAGCAGAATAAAAAAAATTAGAAAGCCTCATTGTGGGGCTTTTTTTGATAACTATACAACAACAACACAACAAATAATATGAGCGACGCGATCAAACACGAATGCGGTATAGCACTTTTAAGACTAAAAAAACCTTTGTCTTATTACAAAGAAAAGTACGGGACTTCTTTTTATGCCATTCAAAAGATGTACCTATTGATGGAGAAGCAGCACAATCGTGGGCAGGATGGAGCCGGTCTGGCCAACATTAAACTTGATATGGAGCCGGGTGAACGTTATATCAGCAGAGTACGATCCAACAATCCACAGCCAATACAGGATATTTTTTCTCAGATTAACGGAAGAATCAACGAAGGATTGGAAGAAAATCCTGAATTGATTAATGATATAGAAGCTCAGAAAAAATTATTGCCTTATATAGGAGAAGTATATTTAGGACATGTAAGATATGGTACTTTCGGAAAGAACAACATTGAAAGCGTACACCCTTTTCTACGTCAGAATAACTGGATGCATCGTAATCTGATTGTTGCCGGAAACTTTAATCTGACCAATGTAAAAGAGCTTTTTGATGACTTGGTTCGCTTAGGGCAACATCCAAAGGAAATGGCAGATACCGTTACCGTAATGGAAAAGATAGGTCATTTCTTAGATGATGAAGTAACGGATTTATATTTTGATTTAAAAAACAAGGAAGGTCTTTCAAAAAGAGAAGCATCGCCTATCATCGGAGAACGATTAGATGTGGCGCGCATTCTGAGAAGAGCTTCCAAAAACTGGGACGGTGGATTTGCCATGGCAGGTATGTTAGGTCATGGAGATGCATTTGTACTTCGCGATCCGGCGGGTATTCGTCCGGCTTTTCATTACGAAGATGATGAAATTGTGGTCGTGGCATCAGAACGACCTGTGATTCAGACAGCATTTAATGTGCCTTTGGAGCAAATTAAAGAGTTGAATCCGGGAGAAGCCATCATCATCAAAAAAGACGGTAGAGTATCCTTTGAGCGTATTTTGGAACCACTTGAGAAAAAAGCATGTTCTTTTGAAAGAATTTATTTTTCAAGAGGTAATGATGCTTCTATTTATCAGGAACGAAAAAATCTTGGACGTCTGATGATGCCGGTCATATTAAAAGAAATTAATGAAGATACGGAAAACGCTGTTTTTTCCTATATTCCCAATACGGCAGAAACTTCCTTTTTCGGAATGTTGGAAGGAGCTCAGGAGTTTTTAAATAAAAAGAAAACCGCAAAAATACTGGCAGAAGAAGGTCATTTGTCGACAGAAAAACTGGACGAAATACTTTCTACAACCATCCGTACAGAGAAAATCACCATAAAAGATGCCAAATTGCGTACTTTTATTACGGATGACAGCAACAGGGATGATATGGTAGCACATGTATATGATGTTACATATGGTGTTGTAAAGCCAACTGATACGCTTATTGTAATTGATGATAGTATTGTAAGAGGTACTACTTTAAAGAAATCCATTATCAAAATGCTGGATCGGTTAAATCCAAAAAAAATCATCGTAATATCTTCTGCTCCGCAGATTCGTTATCCTGATTGTTATGGGATTGATATGGCTAAAATGGAATCGCTTATTACCTTTAATGCTACTTTAGAATTATTAAAGGAGCGTAACCTGTACCATATTGTTGAAGATGTGTATCAGAAATCAAAAGCACAGGAATATCTTCCTGATGCTGAGGTGGTCAATTATGTAAAAGAATTATATGCTCCGTTTACCGATCAGGAAATAGCGGATAAAATATCAGAAATGCTGCACCCGGAAGATGTAAAAGCAGATGTAAAAATAATGTTTCAGACAGTAGAGAATTTACATAAAGCCTGTCCGGATCATTTAGGGGACTGGTATTTTACCGGAGATTATCCTACTAAAGGCGGTAATCGAGTGGTCAGCAGAGCCTTTATGAATTTCTATGAAGGTAAAGATGCGAGAGCATACTAAAACGGATTTTATATTATTTTAATTGTTAGGGAGCATCGGATTATATTCGGTGCTTTTTTATTTACCGCTATTATTGCCGGGTTTGCCTTGCTTTTAAGCTGATTTTTTATTTTTGGCACAGGAGTTGGTTTGTACAGAGTAACGAATGCATAAATAGAAGAAATCATGAAAAGATTAGTACTCATAGCAATGTTGGCATTATCATTTAGTGCAGTTGCGCAAAACAGACCTCACGGTAATAACCGTAATGCAAACCAAACAAACAGCCGTTATGTATATTCGGCTGACAGAAATAATACATCTTATAACAATTCATTTTATTTCTACTCAGACCGGTTTTATAAAGATATTCATAGGTTAGATCTTTCTCTTTATCAGGAAAGAGAGTTGAGAAATATGATTACAATAATGCATAATGATATACAATTTGCTCAACGAAAATACCGAAATCCACAAAATACAATCTTACGCATAGAACGTGATTTTGACCGGAAACTGGTAAAACTGTTAAATGCCAAACAGTATAAAAAATGGAATCAGTATTATGCGTATCAGTATGTGAGCAAAGGCTATGGAAGAGTCTGATTAATTATATATAAAAAGAAAACCCCAAAATCAATTTTTGATTTTGGGGTTTTTGATTTTATCGGTTCATCAGACTTTCAATTTCTTCTGCTTCCAGTGGAATATTGCGCATCAGGTTAAATGGTAATCCGGTTTTTTGAATTACATAGTCATCTTCTAATCGAATACCGAAACCTTCTGCAGGAATATAAAAACCAGGTTCATTGGTAAACACCATTCCTTCCGTAAAAGTATCGGTGAGAATACCGTAATCATGAGTGTCTAAGCCCATGTGGTGAGACGTTCCGTGCATCATGTATTTCTTATAAGCCGGCCAGTCTGCATTTTCATTCTGTACATCGGCCTTGCTCAATAATCCCAGACCCAAAAGTTCAGAGGTGTATATTTTACCCATTTCTTTGTGATAATCATGCCAGTTGTTTCCGCTGACCAGAAGTTTTTCTGCTTCTTTTTTACATCTCAGAACCGCATCATAGATCTCTCTCTGACGTGTGGTATATCTTCCATTCACCGGGATAGTACGCGATAAATCAGAGGCATAGTTGGCGTATTCAGCCGCTACATCAAATAAAATGAGGTCACCATCTTTACATTCTTTATTGTTTTCGATATAGTGCAGTACATTCGCATTATTTCCGGAAGCAATAATTGGCGTATACGCGAAACCTTTTGAGCGGTTTCTCAGAAATTCATGGGCAAATTCCGCTTCAATTTCATATTCCCATACTCCGGGCTTAACAAAACCTAAAATTCTTCTGAACCCTTTTTCTGTAATATCACAGGCTTGTTGAATCAAGAGAATTTCTTCCGGTTCTTTTATCGAACGCAGTCGCTGTAAAATAGGGTTTGAGCGTTCTACTTTATGAGCAGGATACGTCTCTTTCCACCATTTGATAAAACGGTCTTCACGGGTTTGTGTTTCAACATTTGCACGGTAGTGTTCATTGGTATTGATGTACATGGTGTCTGCATAGCTCATCAACTCCTTCAAAACTTTATGAAAATCCTGTAACCAATATACGGATTGGATACCGGAGGTAGTATAAGCAGCTTCTTTGGTCAGTTTCTCACCTTCCCATATAGCAATATGTTCATTTGTTTCTCTTAAAAACAGAATTTCTTTGTACTTCTCAAACGGAGCATCAGGGAACAAAACCAATATGCTTTCTTCCTGATCTACACCTGATAAATAAAAAATATCTCGGTGTTGTGCAAATGGTAAAGTAGAATCTGCACTTACAGGATATATATCATTAGAGTTGAAAATGGCAATACTGTTTGGTTTCATTTGCGCCGTAAACTTTTTACGGTTTTTAATGAATAAATTTTGGTCTATCTTGTGGTATTTCATAGATTTGATGTTTATAATTCTTTGAAAAGATCTTCAAATTTACATAAATAAAATAAGGACAATTGTATCCATCATCTTAAATATTACTAAAAGTATATGAAAAATATTTTATACCTGCTGTTGTTTGTTTCTGCGCCTGTTTTTTCTCAAAATGGTCAGGCGTATCAGATTTACAATGCAAAAGGAAAGAAAGTGACGTATGATAAAATGGTAAAACAGCTACAGGATAAAGATGTAGTTTTGTTTGGTGAATTTCATGATAATTCGCTGGCTCACTGGTTGCAGTTAGAGCTGACTAAAAGCCTGGCTCAGAAAAGAGGATTGACATTGGGTGCAGAAATGATTGAAGCAGACAACCAGTCACAGCTAAATGATTATCTGGTTGGTAAAATCGATCAGAAAGCATTTGATACCATTGCCCGTTTATGGAACAATCATAAAACAGATTACAAACCGTTAGTCGATTTTGCAAAAAACAACAAATTGCGTTTTATAGCGACTAATGTACCGCGAAGATATGCGAGTAAAGTGTATAAAGAAGGCGTGGAAAGTCTGGAGCTTTTAACTGCTGAGGAGAAATCCTGGATAGCACCGCTTCCTTTTCCGTATGATGAAAATCTACCGGGTTACGTGAAAATGATGGAAATGTTTAAAGACAGTAATCATGCAAATCCGAATTTTCCAAAATCACAGGCGGTAAAAGATGCAACGATGGCTTATTTTATCTCAAAAAACATAGAGGCAGGAAAACTGTTTGTGCATTTCAATGGTTCTTATCACAGCAACAATTACGAAGGTATTTACTGGTACCTCAATACGTATAATCAAGCGTTAAAAGTTGCTACTATTGCTACTGTTTCTCAGGCAGAGGTTAAAAAAATGAATCCGGAAAATAAAAACCTTGCGGATTTTATAATTGTCATTGATGAAGATATGACAAAAACCTTCTGATAAAGCCGTTGAGAATTAAATACTTGTGAGATGAGTTGGGATGCTGTTTAAATTCAGTATAAATAACACAGGCAGGTTTGATTGTTTTTGTAAATAGCCGTATTTTTGTCTGATTTTTTTAAGGAAAAAAACTATTATAATTTCATTATGGCAAAATCTGCACTTTTAAAGTCGTCAATCGGTAAAAAATACTGGATGGCACTTACGGGTTTATTTTTATGCTTGTTTTTAGTGGGTCACTTAGCAGGAAACTTACAGTTGATTTTCGGAACTGATTTACAGTTCAATCAATATGCTTTGTTTATGACCACTAATCCGGCAGTAAAAATTCTATCTTATTTAACGTATTTATCTATTTTATTTCATGCGATCGATGGAATTGTTTTGACTATTCAGAATAAAAAAGCGAGACCAATCGGGTATGTGAAAAACAATGCGTCAGCAAACAGTACTTGGCAGTCCCGTAATATGGCTGTTTTAGGAACTCTGATTCTGATTTTTATTGCTACTCACATGATGAACTTCTGGGCAAAAATGCACTTTTCAGATATGCCGTTGCAATCTCAGAGAGTGATCATTGAAACTCCGGCAGGACCGCAGGAAATAGATGTGCATAATACAACAGACGGTTCTTTTATTGTGATTCAGAAAGATCCTGAAGGAAAGACAGTGTATGCTGATGTATCTGCTGGTCAGGTAGAATTGAAAGATGGAAAAGATTTTTACATAGGAGATTTGAAAGTTAAACAAGGATATAAAGACTTGTATAAAATCACGATTGATTTCTTTAAAGATCCGGCGTACGGATTATGGTTTACACTATTTTATGTGTTCTCTATGGCAGTTTTAGCATTCCATTTATTACATGGATTCAAAAGTGCTTTCCAATCGTTGGGTGTCAATAATCCAAAAGTAAATGGTTTAATACGTTGTGTAGGTACTGGTTTTGCAATCATCGTTCCTCTGTTATTTGCGATTATTCCTATTTACATTCACTTTATTAAATAATCATTAAAGAATTTGATGATGAGCTTAAACAACAAGATTCCTCAAGGTTCCATAGATAAAAAATGGACAGATTATAAAGATCATATTAACCTGGTAAACCCTTCAAACAAACGAAACATTGATGTTATTGTTGTGGGTACAGGGTTAGCAGGTGGTTCTGCTGCTGCAACATTAGCAGAATTAGGTTATAATGTAAAAGCATTCTGTTATCAAGATTCGCCTCGTAGAGCACACTCTATTGCTGCTCAGGGAGGTATCAATGCTGCTAAAAACTATCAGGGAGACGGTGACTCTGTTTACAGATTATTTTATGATACTGTAAAAGGAGGTGACTATCGTGCGCGTGAAGCTAACGTACACCGTTTGGCAGAAGTTTCAGTAAACATCATCGACCAGTGTGTTGCCCAGGGAGTTCCGTTGGCACGTGAATACGGAGGTTTGTTAGATAACCGTTCGTTTGGGGGAACTCAGGTTTCACGTACTTTTTATGCAAAAGGACAGACAGGACAACAATTATTATTAGGGGCGTATTCAGCAATGAACCGTCAGATTGGTCGTGGAAAAATAAAAATGTATAACCGTCACGAAATGCTTGATTTGGTAATCGTGAATGGTAAAGCAAGAGGTATTATCGCACGTAACTTGGTTACAGGTGAAATCGAAAGACACTCAGCTCACGCAGTTGTGATTGGTACCGGAGGTTATGGAAACGTATTCTTCTTGTCAACAAATGCAATGGGATCTAACGTAACGGCTGCATGGAAAGCACACAAACGTGGAGCCTACTTTGCAAACCCTTGTTATACACAAATTCACCCGACTTGTATTCCGGTAACGGGAGACCATCAGTCAAAATTGACATTGATGTCAGAATCGTTGCGTAATGACGGTCGTATATGGGTGCCAAAAAAATTAGAAGATGCACAGGCAATTCGCGAAGGGAAATTAAAACCTGGTCAGATTGCGGAAGAAGACAGAGATTATTATTTGGAAAGAAGATACCCTTCTTTTGGGAACTTGGTACCTCGTGATGTGGCTTCACGTGCTGCAAAAGAACGTTGTGATGCCGGTTTTGGTGTTAATGCAACCGGAGAAGCGGTTTATCTTGATTTCGCATCGGCAATTGAGCGTTACGGAAAAGAACAGGCACTTATTCATCACTTAGATGTAAATGATGCTAAACTTGTTTATAAATTAGGAAAAGACGTTGTAGAAAATAAATACGGAAACTTATTTCAGATGTACTACAAAATTGTAGACGAAGATCCGTATACTACACCAATGATGATTTATCCTGCGGTTCACTATACAATGGGAGGTATATGGGTTGATTACAATCTGATGACAACCATTGAAGGATGTTACTGTATCGGAGAAGCAAACTTCTCTGATCACGGGGCAAACCGTTTAGGAGCTTCTGCATTAATGCAAGGATTAGCAGACGGATATTTTGTACTGCCTTACACAATTGGTAACTATTTATCTGACGATATCAGAACCGGTAAAATTCCTACTGATACTCCTGAATTTGAAGAAGCTGAGCGTAACGTAAGATCCATGATTGATCACCTGATGAACAATAAAGGAGCTCATACGGTTGACTATTTCCATAAGAAATTAGGAAAAATTATGTGGAACAAAGTTGGTATGGCGCGTAATGAAAAAGGATTAAAAGAGGCAATGGTAGAAATTGCTGAACTTAGAGAAGACTTCTACAAAAATGTAAAAGTATCAGGAACTGCTGAATCCTTTAATCAGGAACTTGAAAAAGCATTACGTGTGGCTGATTTCTTGGAATTAGGGGAATTGTTTGCTAAAGATGCTTTACACCGTGAAGAATCTTGTGGAGGACACTTCAGAGAAGAACATCAGACAGAAGATGGAGAAGCAAAACGTGATGATGAAAACTTTGCGTATGTAGCGGCTTGGGAATATAAAGGAAAACCAAGCGATGCTGTTCTTCATAAAGAAGACCTGGTATATGAAAACATTAAATTGGTAACTCGTAGTTATAAATAATATTTGAGCTTAGACTTTTTATATTTCTAAACTCACTGTAAAAATTCTGTACAAATGAATCTTACATTAAAAATATGGCGTCAAAAAAACGCACAAGATAAAGGTAGTATGGTCGATTATAAAATCGGCGGTATAGAACCGGATATGTCTTTCTTAGAAATGCTTGATGTATTAAACAACGAGCTTGTTGAGAAAGGTGACGAACCTGTGGCATTCGATCACGATTGTCGTGAAGGTATCTGCGGTATGTGTTCATTATTCATCAATGGAGAAGCACACGGACCGGATCGTGGTATTACTACTTGTCAGTTGCATATGCGTAAATTCAAAGAAGGAGATACTATTTATATTGAGCCTTTCCGGGCAAAAGCATTTCCGGTAATCAAAGATTTGGTTGTAGACCGTTCTTCTTTTGACCGCGTACAACATGCGGGAGGGTTTATTTCTGTAAATACTTCTGGTAATACACAGGATGCAAACAATATTCCGATTAAAAAACACGATGCAGACAGAGCTTTTGATGCAGCTACCTGTATTGGTTGTGGAGCTTGTGTGGCTTCTTGTAAAAACTCTTCAGCAATGCTTTTCGTTTCTGCAAAAGTTTCTCAGTTTGCTTTGTTACCACAAGGTAGAGTTGAAGCTACGGAGCGTGTATTAAACATGGTAGAAGCAATGGATAATGAAGGTTTTGGTAACTGTACCAACACCGGAGCATGTGAAGTGGAATGCCCGAAAGGAATTTCATTAGAAAACATTGCTCGTATGAATAGAGAATACTTAAGTGCTTCTGTTAAATAATAAGTGCTTAATTGATATTAAAAGCCCGACGGATACGTCGGGCTTTTTTTATTTTGATAACAAATAATTTTTTCTTTTTATTGTGAATGTTGTTATATTTGTCGTTAAAACATACTTTTATGAAAATATATATTACAATCCTACTTAGTTTAATTGTACAATGTTTAACAGCACAGCATCTGGCTGGTGTAGGTTATCGTAAAGCTATTCTTACCTATGAAGATGGTAGTCACGAAACAGGTTATATAAACATTAAAAAAAATGTTTATGAAACTTTTTTCGTTTCATCAAGCTCTAAAGAGCATATAAATTTTAAAGCTGAAGGATCCAAAAAGGCTAAAAAAATACCAACCAGAAATATATATACCATAGAAATAGAAGAGAAAGACAACACAAAGTTCTTGCTTTATAAAGTGGTAGTTAAGAATATAAATGATAAAACAGGAGAATATAGACGTAGAGAAGATGTAATGTTTCTGAATAAATACATTGATGGTCCAATGGAGGTTTATGGATATCTCTTAACACTGTATGAAGGTAATATGAAAGTAACAACGGGTAGTTTTATCAGTGTTATAAAAATGCCTGGAAGTGATTTCGGTGTAGCAACTAAAGGCATCCGATGGATAAACACCGTTCCAAATTTTAAAGCTATTAGTCAGCTGTTGAAAAGCTGTCCGGAAGCAAAAGCTTATTTAGATGAAAATTATACAAATATCGGTTGGTTCAAGCTTAATTATGTAGGTAAAATTCAAAAAGAAATTCGAACTGTATTACGAGAAAATAATAAAGAAGATGAAGCAGCTGACAAAGAGAAATATAAATCGGTATCAGATGTAGAATTGGAAGTCCAGTTGCGCTTTTATGAAGAAATAAATGAAAAATACAAAGAGTTTTGTGGTGATATGATATAGAGTATTGGCTGATATTTGTTTTTTATATTATCGGTACCAAGCATTTTAAAATATAGTTATTAATTCCGCTTTATTAATAATCAGATTTTAGCACAGAATAACAGATTTGTCTGACTGTTGTTGTAACTTTATTGGTACGAAAACATACAGAAATTATTTCAAACATTTAGCCAATGAAAATAGCTCTTGTACAATTCTCCCCTTTATGGCAGGATAAACAAAAGAATCTTGACCTTCTGACACAGAAGTTTGAAAATATAGATCAGACAGTAGATTTGGTAATATTGCCTGAGATGTTTACGACGGGGTTTACAATGTCGCCTCAAGAAGTATATGATGATCCGGATGGTGTTACGTTATTGTGGATGCAAAAGATGGCTGAGAAGCATCAGTTTGCTCTTATAGGAAGTGTTGTAATTAAGGAAGAGAATCGCTTTTTCAACAGATTATATTTTGTATTGCCAAATGGTGATTATTACACTTATGATAAAAGACATCTCTTCACACTTGCCGGAGAAGAAAAGGTTTATGATGCAGGTAAAAATAAATTAACTGTAATTTACAAAGATTGGAAAATAAGACCCTTGATATGCTATGATCTCCGATTTCCGGTTTATTCAAGAGTTGTTAAAGAAGACTATGAACTGTTGATTTATGTTGCTTCATGGCCTGATCAGCGGATTTATGCATGGGATACGTTATTAAAGGCCCGCGCGATAGAAAATATGTGTTTTGTAGCTGCCGTCAATCGAAACGGTAACGATCCTGCAGAAAATAAATATTCAGGGCATTCCCAAATGCTTGATTATATGGGACAGTATATGCAAAAGCCTATGATAGGAGATAAAATCGAGATAATAGAATTGTCAAAAGAAGGGCTTAAAAATGCCAGAGAGAAACTTGCTTTTCTAAACGATGCCGATCATTTTGAACTCTATTGACAAATAAATAAAAAACGCCGCATATACAAGCGGCGTTTTTTATGTGTTATTATTCCCTGGGAACAGGAAGTATGAGTGTTTCTTTCATTTCCCAATTCGGTCGGACATCAATCTCTTTGGCAAAATAGTATACTTCTTCGGGTTGCCGGCGTTCCAGATATTTACCTGTATCCCATTTTCCATTATTATTTTCATCATAAATAACGCGAATAAAGTATTTGTTAGGCGTAAGGTGATTAAATACCACAGGTTTGTTTTCTGTTAGAATCTCAAAAGCTGTCAATACTTCTTTATCATTCAGAATCTGTACAATCAGAGGGAAATTTTTTGTGTTTTCAAGTGTTATTGTTAGGTTGCCGTAATCAGTATACGCTTTCGTGGTGAGCTGGCTCACAATGCTATCATTTTGTTTGCCATAAAAGTCGGTAATGGCTCCTGGCAATAAAGTCAATGTGTACTTTTCTTTTTCCTTTTTCTCAAAGTTGATAGTTGTTGCCAGATTAAGGGAGTCGGAAAATAGAGTAAAGGGCACATTTACAGAATCTTTACCTATTAATTGTATTTTTTCTACTGCTAATTTCCGAACAGGAGTTGTCGTGATGATTTGAAGACTGTCTCTGAAATCAAGTGATCCTGATTTATTTAAACTTACTTTCAAAGAATCCTGCATCTTTACCTGCCGTGTTTTTATTGTATACTCTTTTTCGTATTCCTTATTTTTGAAACGGAAAGTTACAGAGTCCATTGGAGCCAAAGGAGTAAAAACATGTAGAGAATCTTTTTGAGGAACTTTTGAAAAAGCAAAATCAATAGGTTTATTGTTACCCAACAGTTCCATTTTTAAATTTTTATAATCGCCTTCATAAGGTACTAACCATTTATTCTTACTCGTCATAGAGGGTCTTCCGGCACTTTCTTTTTTTACTTCTTTAAACAGGGTCAGGTCAAATGTTTCCTCTGTAGGCAATGTTATGGGTTTTTCGTAAAAAGCAATTTTATCAGACTGCGGGTCAAACTTATAATTATTGTTTTGATCTTTCAAAGCAAATAAATAATAGCTTCCTTCTTTGATGTTTTCAATAGAAAAAGAGGTAAGGCTATCAAGGGTATTGGCAATATAGATAGGTTTTTCTTTATAAATAGTTGAATCATTGAATTGAGTCGCATCATATAAAACAACATTTACAAAATTATCCGTTTTTTTACTGTATGCATCCTTGATATTACCGCTTACTTTTAAGGAATCAATGTAATCACCTGTAGAAAAAACATATTTAAAAGCGGTAAAAGGATTTCCTTCATTATTATCCACGATGCTTCGTCCGAAGTTAAAGCTGTAGGTTGTATTGCTTTTAAGGGTATCCAGTATTTTAATAGTAATCGATTTACTTGCAAATCCCATAGGAGTTACTTCAGGGATAGTATTCATAGGAGGAGATATGATAAGGTTTTGATTCAGCTTATCGATCTTTATATACTCATCAAACACGATTTTTATATCCTTTTTATCAAAATGAACGGAATAATTTTCAGGAGAACTACTTATTATTACAGGCGCTAAAGTATCCATGGGACCTCCGGTAATCATTCCCCTTTTGGCACAACCAGAAAAAAGAATCAAACTGATAAAAGCAAAAAATAGCAGAACTCTTAAAAACTTCATAGAATATAATTTCGTACAAAGTAAGCGATTTTTTATTTTATCGAAAACGTTTTGGTTACAATTATCTGGCACAGGCTATTGTAAATATGCTTAATTGTGCATTTTCTATTTTCAAAAGTTCATTTCCTGCTTTTTCAATTGTGGATCCTGTTGTAACGACATCATCAATCAGTAAAAAATGTTTGCCTGAATCTGTATTGTCAAAATTCGCTGTAAACATATCCTGATGAATCTCACTACGGTTAAAAAGCGATTTTTTAGTTTGTGATTTACTGTAAAAATTCTTTTTAAGTCTTTCTCCGTTATAGGGAATGTTGAATAGTTCTGAAAGTTTTTGGCAAAAAAAATCGAGCTGATTGTAGCCCCGCTCCTTCTGTTTTTTTGGATGTAGTGGAATGGAAACAATCTCATCAACGGTATTAAACAGTCTATGGTTAGTGGAACGCTCATAGACCATCTCTGCCAAAAAGATCCCGATTTCCTGTTGATTCTTGTATTTTAAGTGGTGAATCAACTGTTTAGCGATACTTCCGTCTTCATAGAATAATAAGGCTGAAGCGTTTTTTATTTGTAACTTACCATAAAACCTGCGAAGGAGTTCCGGAAAATCATTTTCACTGATTGGAACTCTTTCTAAATGATGCAGACAATAGGTACAAATATAAATTTCCCGATGCATTAAGATCTCATTACAACCATAGCACAATGGAGGGAATATAAGATTGAAAAAACCCTGGCGCATAACTGTTATATTTATATTTTCTCAATTTATGGAAAAAATTTAGCAAGAGCAAAAAAATCTTATTTAATAGTAGAGATAAACCTTTAGAATTTAGGCATTTTTAGTATTTTTGCACCATGGCAAAACAAGAAGATATTTTTAAGAATGTAATTTCGCATGCAAAAGAATACGGATATATATTTCCGTCAAGCGAAATTTACGATGGATTGAGCGCTGTATATGATTATGCTCAAAACGGAGTAGAATTAAAGAAAAACATCCGTGAATATTGGTGGAAGTCAATGGTTCAGATGCATGAAAATATTGTAGGGATAGATGCTTCTATTTTTATGCATCCTACTACCTGGAAAGCATCAGGACATGTTGATGCCTTTAACGATCCGTTAATTGATAATAAAGATTCCAAAAAAAGATATAGAGCAGATGTGCTTATTGAAGATTACTGTGAAAAATTGTATCAGAAAGCACAAAAAGAGATTGAAAAAGCAAGAGGGCGCTTTGGTGACTCATTTGACGAAGAACAATTTGTGGCAACTAATCCAAGAGTAATAGAATATCTGTCAAAGAAAAAAGAAATTCTGGAAAGAATGGCGCAAGGGCTTGATTCGGGAGATTTAGCTGATGTAAAAGCACTTATTGAAGAGTTGGGTATTTCAGATCCTGAAACCGGTTCTAAAAACTGGACAGAGGTACGTCAATTCAATCTTATGTTCGGAACCAAACTTGGAGCTTCAGCAGATACAGCTATGGATTTGTATCTGCGCCCGGAAACGGCACAGGGTATCTTTGTAAATTTTCTAAACGTTCAGAAAACAGGGCGCATGAAAATCCCTTTCGGAATTGCTCAGACCGGAAAAGCATTCCGTAACGAAATTGTTGCACGTCAGTTTATTTTCCGTATGCGTGAATTTGAACAGATGGAAATGCAGTTTTTCGTAAAACCTGGAGAGGAAATGAAATGGTATGAGTACTGGAAAGAAACCCGTCTCAAGTGGCATTTGTCTTTAGGATTAGGAAAAGAAAATTATCGTTTTCACGATCATGAAAAATTAGCGCATTATGCCAACGCAGCAGCGGATATTGAATTCAATTTTCCGTTCGGATTTAAAGAATTGGAGGGAATTCACTCCCGTACAGATTTCGATCTAAAAGCACATGAGCAACATTCCGGAAAGAAACTACAGTTTTTTGATAACGAAACCAATAGTTCTTATGTACCATACGTGGTAGAAACATCTGTCGGGCTTGACCGTATGTTTTTATCGGTGTTCTCAAAATCCCTGAAAGAAGAAGTTTTAGAAGACGGTTCTACGCGAACAGTTTTGCAATTGCCATCGGTATTAGCTCCTACAAAAGCTGCTATCTTGCCGTTGGTTAAAAAAGACGGACTTCCTGAATTGGCGCGTACGATTATTGATGAACTGAAATGGGACTTTAATGTGGCTTACGATGAGAAAGATGCTGTAGGGCGTCGTTATCGCCGTCAGGATGCTTTGGGTACACCGTTTTGTATTACAGTAGATCACCAGACTATTGAAGATAATACGGTAACGATTCGTCACCGCGATACCATGCTTCAGGACAGGGTAGCTATTTCTGAATTGAGAAGAATTATCGAAGAAGAAGTTTCTATGAGAAACTGGTTAATGAAAATGTAATAAAAAAGCGACTTTGAAGTCGCTTTTCTTTTGGGGTTAAACTTTATGTTTTTTAATATATTGGCTTATTTCATCCATGAATTCATCCATAGATACTTCAAGTACCAATAACGAGAGTGCTTTGTCGGTGATGCCATTGATGTCGCCGGCAAAACCCAATGCGGAGGTAAACTTTCTCAGGATCTCCTTTTGTTTAGGACCCAGCACATGATTTACATATACCATGCGTGCGAGATCATACAAGCGCTCAATGCGTTGTGTCTGCAAATAGGGAGGATTTACAGGGTAATTATTTGGATTTGCTAAAATTTTCGTATAGTCTTCTTCTGAAATGTCTAATTTTTTAGCTAATTCATTGATAAAATGCATTTCCTCCTCACTGAAATCGCCATTTGAAAGTGCTACTCTCACAATAGATGCGAAATGACCTTTGTTTCTTTCTTTGAAACCTGAGTCATAGATGTCGTAACTTAACATAATCGAGGTTTTTATTCATAAACAAAAATAGAAATAAAAACGAGGTACGCAATAAAATTAAGAAATATTTACATTTTATACCTTTTTAGAATCTTTGAATATTTAGTCCTAAAAAATTTTTATAACACAAACTTATCTTTATTTTTGTTGTGCGAATCCGGCAAGAGACAAAGTGTTGTTTTGGAGTCTTAGAATGCTGGATTTCAGATTTGTTATATGGAAAATCATATAGAAAGTAAGCGTGAAAAATATGATAAAGCCTATCTTAGAATTGCAAAAGAATGGGGACAGTTATCATATTGTCATCGCAGAAAAGTAGGTGCCATTATTGTAAAAAACAAAATGATCATTTCTGACGGCTATAACGGAACGCCTTCAGGCTTTGAAAATTGTTGTGAAGATGAAGAAGGAATTACTAAATGGTATGTATTGCATGCTGAGGCAAATGCTATTTCAAAAGTAGCAAAATCTACTCAAAGCTGCGAAAACGGAACATTGTATATTACAATGTCTCCTTGTAAAGACTGTAGTAAACTGATTCACCAATCAGGAATTACACGGGTAGTTTACGAACAAGGTTATAAAGACCAATCGGGAATTGATTTTCTAAAGAGGGCAGGAGTAGAAGTAATGCAGATTTCAAATTTGGAAGCATCAATAAATGAATAAACGTACTTATTTGTGGCCTGTTGTTGTGACTGGTGCACTGGCGGCAGGAGTTTTTTTAGGAGGTTTTATTGAACGTACTACTTCTCCCCGTACTTCCTATGACGATAAAGCAAGAATCAAGCTTAATAAGCTTATTGATCTGATAGAACAGGAATATGTTGATAACGTAGATACTGATTCTATCATAGATTTGACGATGAATAATCTTTTGGAACATCTTGATCCGCATTCTGTTTATATTGCACAGAGTGAAATGGAAGAGGTACAGAAATCAATGAAAGGTTCATTTGTCGGAATTGGTATTAATTACAATCTTTTTAACGATACGCTGGCTATTATCAAAGCCATTCCGGGCGGTCCTTCCTATAAAGCCGGATTGCGGGCAGGAGACAGAATTCTGTTTGCGGATAACCATAAGATTTTTGGTAACAATCTTACGAATGACTCTCTGGTCAATATCCTCAAAGGAAAAATGGATTCCACGGTCAAGTTAAAAGTATATAGAAAAAAAGATGGTAAGTTTCTCAACGTTGATGTAAAGAGAGGAGAGATTCCACTTAAAAGTGTTGATGTTGCCATTAAGATAAACGATACACTCGGGTATATTAAAATCAATCGTTTTTCAGAGACAACGTATAAAGAGTTTAAGGCAGGATTGGATAAATTACAGGCTAAGGGAATAAAATCACTTGTGCTGGATTTACGGGATAATGGTGGTGGATATATGGAGCCTGCAATTCAGATTGCCGATGAGTTTCTTCGAAAAGATGAAATTGTTGTCAAGACAATAAATAAAAAAGGAAGTGTCACCCTTAATAAAGCAACCGAAAAAGGGAGCTTTGAAAAAGGAAGCCTGTTTTTGTGGGTTAATGAGAATTCAGCTTCTGCAAGTGAGATCATTGCGGGTGCAATACAGGACAATGACAGAGGTATAATAATAGGACGCAGAACGTATGGAAAAGGATTGGTTCAGAGAGAAATGTATCTCGGTGACGGATCAGCGGTAAGATTGACTACCGCAAGGTACTATACTCCATCCGGACGTTCTATTCAGAAACCGTACACCAACGGTTATGAAGATTATAATAATGAACTCTCACATCGTTTCGAAAGCGGGGAGTTGTACGAAAAAGACAGTATTTACTTATCTGATTCTTTACAATTTAAAACCAAAGCAGGAAGAATCGTATACGGCGGCGGCGGTATCGTTCCGGATGTATTTGTACCGTTGAAAAGTAAACACGGAGAGGACGCTATTCAGCTCTTAATGCGTACCGGGCTTGTAAGCTATTATGTATTTGAAGAAATAGATAAAGAACGAAACGTTTTAGAAGCACTTGATGTGAATACATTGTCTCAAAGAGTTTCAACACAACCGAAATATTTTAATGATTTAAAGAAACACCTCATTGCAAACGGACTTTCTTTTAATCTGGACAGACATAAAAACAATATCATCTTCTATCTGGTAGCAGAATATATTAATCAGTTAAAAACAGACGATGACTATTATATGTGGATCTTAAAAGAGGATCCTATGTTGAAAAAAGTATTGAATAAATAATAGGCAATATTTTACAGAGTAAAATATCCTTTGTTTTACACATTAATACATTACAATAAGACCACTGAAGCAGTGGTCTTATTGTTTTATTAGTATGTATGCATGAGGTTTTATAGAATGATTTCATAAAAAAGCCCGATAGATCTATCGGGCTTTCGTAAAGAATAATATGTTATTGATTATTTAAAATCTGCATCAGAAACGCCTTCGTTTACTTTTACATCTTTTGTAATCATTTCAATATCGATACCAACATTCATTGACATTTTATAAGGAATTTTGATTCCTTTTACTTCTTTATAGTCAGAATAATAGATTACCTGATTCATTGTCTGACCCTGTACATCCATTTCTGTTGAAGTTGCGATTTTTAAACCTGTAGCAACATCATAGTAAGAAGTTGTTTTGTTCTCTTTTACAGCATAAGCATCTGTTCCGTTGATGTTCTCAATACCTGTTAGGGTAACGCTTGCTTTACCGGCAGAAGTCAATTCTCCGAATAAAACAGCTGCTTCCTGAGCTTGTTTAAGTTCCTCTCCTTCTAAAGGTATTTTTTGTCCTTGTTGTTCAACAAAACCAGTTGTAGGCGTGATAAGCTGTTTAGACATTACTTGTCCCATAACAGTTGTTACAGATAATAACTGACCTTTATTAGTTTGTTTGGTAACTGATGTTAATTCCATTCCCTGAACTGTAGCATTTGCAGTTGTGAAAAGAGTTTTTACAGTTTTCACTTTTGCTTCTCCTCCAATTGCTTTAATATAATTGTCTAAAACAGACTTTGCTGTAACACCTGCAGGAACTGCTTTGTTTACTTCTGGTTTTGCAACAGGATTACCGAATTTGTCATAATAGTTTACTTTGTAAGGTAATTTCTCAAGACCTGGTAATACGTCACTTGCTTTACCAACAACTAAGATTCTAAGGTTTTCTGCAAGGAAATATTTATTAGCTGCATTTTTAATATCCTGTACGGTTACTGCATTGATGTTTTTAATGTAGTTTTCGTAGAAATCAGCAGGTAAATTCTGTGTTTTAGTTCTTAATGCAAATGAAGCAATAGTCCCTGGTTTTTGTGTTTCCATTACAAAATTACCGATGTATTTTGCTTTGGCTAATTTTAATTCATCTTCATTTACAGGTTCAGTTCTGATTTTGTGAATTTCTTTCATAAACTCAACTACAGCACTGTCAGTTACAGCATTTCTTACTGAAGCAGAAGATCTGAATTTTGAAGTATATTTTCCTGAACCAACGGAAGAATAAGCACCATACGTCCAACCGTGAGCTTCACGCAGATTTAAGAACAAACGTCCTTCACCACCTCCGCCAAGAATCTGGTTAGCCATTAATGCTGCAAAATAATCTTTGTCTGTCATTCTTAATTCTACAGCGTTTACTAAAGCGATTTCTGACTGTACAGCATTTGGCATGTCAACGAAATCAATCTGTGTTTTTCCAACATTTTTAGTAACCGGATATTGTTGCTTTGGAGCAGATGCTTTTTTCCAGTTTCCAAATAACTTCTCAACTGATTTCTTTACTTTTTTAAAGTCAACATCACCAATAACTACTAAATAAGCTTGTTCCGGAACGAAATAAGATGAATAGTTGTCTTTTACATCCTGTAATGTAACATTGTTTAGTGTTTGTTCTGTAACGTATTCTCCGTTTGGATGATTGATACCGAACAATAAAGCATTTTCTACTCTTGAAGCAACTGCAGAAACACTTTTCTCACTTGATTTCAATCCTTCGATAGATTGTGCTTTTGCTTTGTCAAATTCTTCCTGAGAGAATAGAGGATTTAAGGCACCATCAGCCATAATTTCAAGAATACGATCAGCATATTTAGACAACCCGCTTCCTGAAGCACCGGTATTCCAGAAGTTGATATTTGCTCCTAAAAAGTCAATTTCTTCATTGAATGCTTCTTTAGAAATCTTTTTTGTTCCGTTACCAACAACAGCGCTTGTTAAAGATGAAACACCTGCTTTTTTTCCTTCTACATAAGGCGGCGTGTCAATAGTTAACATATAGCTTACACGAGGTAATTTATGGTCTTCTACTACCAATACTTTCAGACCGTTCTTTAAAGTAAATTCCTGTGGCTTAGACACATGAACTGTTGGAGCTGGTCCTGGTTGTGGTTGTGATCTTTTAATCTGAGCTTCCGAGCTTAATGTAAGCATTAAAGCTGTTGCTATAATAAATATTTTTTTCATTGTCTTTAATAGTCTTAGTTTGCAGCCTCTTCTTTAACAGGAACATAATCTAAAAGTAAACGTGAGTTTGGTTGTAAATACTTTTTCGCTACTTCTCTGATTTCTTCTCTTGTAATAGAACGATAGATATTGATTTCTTCATTGATCAGGTTGATATCACCATACAATAAATAGTATGTTGCTAAGTTTTCAGCCAAACTCTCTAAATCTGAGTTACTGTTTACATAGCTGTTTTCAAACTCATTTTGTAATTTTTGGTAATCTCTTTCAGAAATTAAATTGGTTTGTAAATCTTTGATTTCAGCATCAATCTCAGTCTGAATCTGATCACGTGTGAAACCTTGCATTGGAATACCAAGTATTATATACATACCGTAGTCTTCCTGGCCCTGGCTGAATGCTGCAACTTGTAGCGCCATTTTCTTGTCATCAACAATTTTTTTGTGTAAACGGGAAGATTTTCCTCCTGATAAAATAGATGAAATCATATCCAATACGCGGGCATCTCTTGTTTTGTTAGATGGGGTTCTGTATGCTGTGATATACATTGGTAATTGGATGTTCGGATCCTGATATTCAGCAACGATTGGTTTTGTAATCGGATCTTCCTGAATATTTACACGTTCCACTTTAGCACCTTTTTTGATGTTGCCAAAATATTTCTGAACAAGATCTTTCGTTTGTTTGTAGTCAATATCCCCTGCAATAACTAAAACAGCATTGTTTGGAACATAGAATTTTTTATTGAAAGCTTTAAATTCCTCTAAAGTAGCAGCATCTAAGTGCTCCATAGATCCGATTGGTGCCCAACGGTAAGGGTGTTTTTTAAATAAGTTACGTTTTACCTCTGTAAACATATTTCCATAAGGCTGATTGTCTACACGTAAACGTTTTTCTTCTTTAACAACTTCGTTCTGTGTATCAACACCGATCTGATTAATAACTGGCTGCAATAAACGGTCAGATTCCATCCAAATCGCTAATTCCAAGTTGTTTGAAGGGAAAACTTCGTAATAATATGTTCTGTCGTCAGAAGTGTTTGCGTTATTTTGTCCGCCGTTTGCGGTTACTATCTTGAACCATTCACCTCTTTGAATGTTTTCAGTTCCTTCAAATAATAAGTGTTCGAAAAAGTGAGCAAAACCTGTACGTTCCGGGTTTTCATCTTTTGCACCTACGTGGTACATTACTGAAGTAACCACTACCGGAGCAGATTTGTCTTGATGTAAAACAACATGCAAGCCATTGTCTAGTGTGTACTCTTCAAACTCAACTTTTTGTGCAGATACAGCATTTCCTAAGAATAATGCTATTGCTAAAGCTGTTAAAGATTTTTTCATAATTTTAAACTATATTTATATGATTTTTAAATAAGTCGCAATTTCGTCATTTTGTTACAGTTTTCCCAGATATTTTTTATTGATATATAAATCAATCAGTTGGAAATCAAAAAATAACGTATTTGCGTGTAAATATCAAAAAATAATTCTATATTTGCATCCTTAAAAATAATCTTATTAATTTTATTGTTATGTACGCAATCGTAGAGATAGCAGGGCAACAATTCAAAGTTAGCAAAGACCAAAAAGTGTATGTTCACAGATTGGCTGCAGAAGAAGGTTCAAATGTTACATTTGACAAAGTATTCTTAGTAGACAACGAAGGAGCAATTACTTTAGGCGCCCCAGCTATAACAGGAGCTTCAGTAGGAGCGAAAGTTTTAAAACACCTTAAAGGTGACAAAGTAATCGTTTTCAAGAAAAAAAGAAGAAAAGGTTACAAAAAGAAAAACGGTCACAGACAGTCTTTAACTCAAATCGTAATTGAGGGAATCACTATCTAATCTGTAGTAAAAAGTATTAACAATTTAAAACCAAAACATCATGGCTCACAAGAAAGGTGTCGGTAGTTCGAAGAATGGTAGAGAATCAGAATCGAAACGTTTAGGCGTTAAGATTTATGGTGGACAAGCTGCTATTGCTGGTAATATCATTGTAAGACAAAGAGGTTCTAAGCATAATCCAGGTGAAAACGTTTACATGGGTAAAGATCATACTTTACATGCAAAAGTTGATGGAATTGTTCAGTTCGCAAAAAAGAAAGATAACAAATCTTTCGTTTCTGTTGTTCCGTTCGAGGCTTAATCAGAACTTACTGAAAAAATTAAAAAAGCGATTGAATTTTCAATCGCTTTTTTTTATGCCGGTTATTTCAGCTGATGGTTTATTTTACTTTGATTGCCTGATAAAGATCAAGGGCTTTTCCATCTGTAAGCATCGATACAAATTTACAGATATTCATCAGTCGTTCGTAGAGGTTTTCAGACTCAATATGATACTGTTCGGGCAACATCTTTAAGATGAGACTGTCATAATGGGTCAGAGTGCCATCGTGTTCATTGTTTACTGCAGTAGAAAACTTATCCAATAAGGTGTGTAATACCTGATATCCGACCAGTTCTTTCTGAATCACTTCTTTACTTTCATATACGTTTGAAATACTGATGTTTATGATATCTTTCATTTGAGCCACATAACTGCATTTATCTGTTAGAGAATGCCCAAAAGTACCTTCGAGAATACTTTCTTCATTTTCCATGAAAACAGTGACTACATCGCTTATAAGACTGCCAATAGCCAATGCTCTGAGATAGCTCACTCTTTCTGCTTTGGTTTTGAGCTGCGCATATTTTGCAGAATTGATGTTATTCTGTACAATCTTTATAAGGAATTCCAATGCGTGTTCTTCCGGAATCCATCCCAGATTGATACCGTCTTCAAAGTCTATAATGGTATAACAAATGTCGTCTGCTGCCTCTACTATATAGGCCAACGGGTGCCTGTGATAACGAATGTCATCACCTTCCTTTTTTATAAGACCTAATTCTGTTACTACATCTAAAAAGGCTTCCTTATCTCTTTGGAAAAAGCCAAACTTTTTATCACTGATATCAAGAGTTGGTTTTTTAGGAAGACTTTCTTTAGGGTATTTCATAAAAGCACCTAATGTGGCATATGAAATACGTAATCCGCCTTCGGATCCCGGTCTTGACGCTGTCAGTACATTAAATCCGTTAGCATTTCCTTCAAAATCAATCAGGTCCTGCCATTCTTTTGGTTGCAGATCCAGACGGTACCGTTCGCCGTTTCCATGTTTAAAATAATCGCCAATTGCTTTTTCTCCGGAATGTCCGAAAGGAGGGTTGCCAATGTCATGAGATAGACAAGCGGCAGCAACAATAGCTCCAAAATCATTTATGGTATACCCCAATTCTGTAAGAGAAGGATATTTTGCTAATACCTGTTCACCTACAAGCCTTCCTAAGGAACGGCCAACCACAGAAACTTCCAGACTATGGGTAAGCCTTGTGTGTACGAAATCTGTTTTTGAAAGCGGAATTACCTGTGTCTTGTCCTGAAGGCTTCTAAAAGCATTGGAAAATATAATACGATCATAATCGACCTCAAAACCGACTCTCGATTCTTTTTCTTCTTTTCTTATTCTTGATTTTGTATCTCCCTGTTTTTTTAGAGATAAAAGCTGAATCCAGTTCATATATCTGTGTTCTGTAGTATTATTGAATGGGTGTTTCTTTTAATGCTTCACGAATTATATTTTGTTTTACAGAGGTAAAAATATGATTCTTTACTTCTGCAAATGACGGAAAGTATTTTCTCTCCAGAGTTCTGTATTTTAAAGGATATTTAGAAAGCATGTGATCATAATAGGCATCAATTACATCTTTGTCTGGAGCCGTAAACTCAAGATGCATCTCAAACCTACGTTTCAATGCTTCGTCAATCATTTGGATCTGATTGGTTGCAGCTATCAGTACCGATTTTTGAGGAAAGTTATCGATTAGTTGCAGAATAGCATTTACAACCCGTTTCATTTCAGAATTGTCTTTATTGTCATAATCGCGTATTTGTCCTAAAGAATCAAATTCATCAAAAAATAAAATAATACCTTCGTATTGAGATTCTTTAAACAGACTTTCTATGTTTTTGGCTGTTTCTCCGAGTTTAGAAGAAACAATAGTGGCCAGATTTACTACAACCAGTTTTTTGTTTAACTGTTTTGCAAGAGCTTTTGCTGTCATCGTCTTACCACAGCCGGTAGCGCCATATAGTAATAGTTTATTGGCAACAGGTAATTGATAATGAAGTAATTTGTCTTTAAATTGCTGCTCCTGTAAAAAGGCTTGTATCTGATCCGCTGCATTTCTGTTGAATACAACATCTTCTAAACGTATATCTGATCGGTCGATATAATAAAAAGAGCTCATTTATTTTTCTTTTTTGAGATAGGAATTACTGTATTTTTTAAGACCTGTGTTAGACATAATAAAGGCACAAATCATAAATATAAATGCCAGTAAAAAGGGTGCTCCGGGAAATAAAAAGGGAGCTCCATCATGTGTAAAATAGTAGAACAGATTGGTCATCATTAACGGACCGAAAATAGCGGTGGCACTATTTAGACTTGCGAGTGTGCCCTGAATCTGACCTTGCTCAGTAGCCGGAATATGTTCGGTAATTTCTGATTGCAATGCCGGGCCTGCAATGCCACCGAGACAATATGGTATCAGGAATACAAACATCATCCATCCTTCTTTTGCAAAGGCAAACAGGAAAAAACCGGTTCCATACATTACAATACCTATGAGGATGCTTTTGGCATTTCCTATTTTAGGATTCAGCCAGCGGATGAGTACTCCTTGTACCAATCCGAAGAGGAGACCCACAACACCTAAAGAGATACCAACCATTTTTTCATCCCAGTCAAAACGATACATGGTATAAAAACTCCAGTTTCCGTTTACTGCATGACTTGCCGTATACATACAGAATATTGCTACGATAAGACCGATGATTTGAGGATATCTTTTCAGGCGCATAATTGCTCCGACGGGGTTTGCTGATTTCCAGTCAAATCCGCGTCTTTTTTCTTTTGGTAGGGATTCCGGCAGTAAAAAATAGCCGTATAGAAAATTAATAAAGCAAAGTATGGCAGCGGCATAGAATGGCACCCGTGCGCCATAATGCCCTAAAAGACCACCTATAAGCGGACCAATAATAAAACCGATACCAAAAGCAGCGCCAATAAGGCCGAAATTTTTAGCTCTGTTCTCTGAATTGCTTACATCAGCTATATAGGCTGCAGCGGTTGAGATGCTGGCTCCGGTGATGCCTGCAACAATACGTCCTACAAATATCAGGAATATGGTTGGTGCTATGGCGAGTAAGATGTAATCAAATGCAAATGCGAGCAGCGATAGCAGAAGAATTGGTCTTCTTCCGTATTTATCGCTTAAGTTGCCCACCATAGGGGCAAAAATAAATTGGGTAAAGGCATACGCAAATGCCAGCCATCCGCCAATACGGGCGGCTTCTGTAATGTCTGCATGAATTAATTCTTTTAGCAGTTTAGGAATTACCGGAATGATAATTCCGATACCAATAATGTCTAATAAGATGGTTATGAATATAAAACCAACAGCAGCCGTTTTTTTACTGGCACTCATATCTATTTCTTTATGACGGCAAAGCTACGAAATTTAAAGATGTGTTGTTTTTGTTTGTTTGTACCGTGTTGTTTTTTGAAGTAAATCGTATAGTGCCTTAAAGCAAAAAACCACTCTGAGTAAGAGTGGTTTTTTTTTAGTTTGCCAAGATGTTAATCTTGTTATCCTTTAATTCGAGCGTTCCTGAACTGATTGGCAGATAATAAGAATTATTGTCAATTTTTTCAAATTTGTTTTCGAATTGTGGTTCTATATGTATATTGCTGCCTACAATTTTTACTCTACCTTCTACTAAGAGAGAAACAATCGGGGCATGGTTATTCAACATTTGAAACTCTCCGTCAACTCCGGGAACAGAAACTGAAGTTACAGTTCCTTTGAATAGGACAGCCTCTGGTGAAACGATTTCTAAAATCATGTGTTTGTTTTTTGGATTAAACTTCCGCTAACATTTTCTGTCCAGCTTCGATTGCCTCTTCAATGGTTCCTTTTAAGTTGAATGCTGCTTCCGGTAAGTGATCCAGTTCACCATCAATAATCATGTTGAATCCTTTGATGGTATCTTTGATATCTACCAATACACCTGGTATACCTGTAAACTGCTCAGCAACGTGGAATGGTTGTGATAAGAAACGTTGTACACGACGTGCTCTTGATACAGCCAGTTTATCACTTTCTGATAACTCTTCCATACCTAAGATCGCAATGATGTCCTGTAACTCTTTATATTTCTGTAAAATTTCTTTTACTCTTTGAGCACATGCGTAATGTTCTTTTCCTAAAATTTCAGGTGTTAAGATACGTGATGTTGAATCTAATGGATCTACCGCAGGATAGATACCCAACTCAGCAATTTTACGTGACAATACGGTTGTAGCATCTAAATGGGCAAATGTTGTAGCAGGTGCCGGATCTGTTAAGTCATCCGCAGGTACATATACTGCCTGTACAGAAGTAATAGAACCTGTTTTTGTCGAAGTAATACGTTCCTGCATTGCTCCCATCTCTGTAGCTAATGTTGGTTGGTATCCTACCGCAGATGGCATACGACCTAATAACGCAGATACTTCAGAACCAGCTTGTGTAAAACGGAAGATGTTATCAACGAAGAATAATACGTCTTTTCCTTGTCCGTCTCCAGCTCCGTCACGGAAGTATTCCGCAATCGTTAATCCTGATAAAGCTACACGAGCACGAGCACCAGGTGGCTCATTCATTTGTCCGAATACGAATGTTGCTTTCGATTCTCTCATTCCAGGTTTATCAACTTTAGCTAAATCCCAACCTCCATTTTCCATAGAGTGCATGAAATCATCACCATATTTAATAATTCCTGATTCCAACATTTCACGTAATAAATCGTTTCCTTCACGGGTTCTTTCTCCAACTCCTGCGAAAACTGATAAACCACCGTGACCTTTGGCGATATTGTTAATTAATTCCTGAATCAATACTGTTTTACCTACTCCGGCACCACCAAATAAACCGATTTTTCCTCCTTTTGCATAAGGCTCGATCAAGTCAATTACTTTGATTCCGGTGAATAATACTTCAGATGAAGTAGAAAGGTCTTCAAATTTTGGAGCCTGACGGTGAATTGGTAATCCGTTTTCTCCTGTTTTTGGTAAATCACCTAAACCATCAATTGCATCTCCGATTACATTAAATAAACGTCCGAATACATCTTTTCCGATTGGCATTTGAATTGGAGTACCCAAAGCAACTACCTCATGTCCGCGGCTCAATCCGTCTGTAGAGTCCATCGAAATGGTACGCACAGTGTCCTGACCAACATGTGATTGTACTTCTAATACTAATTTTGAACCATCTTTTTTAGTGATTTCTAATGAATCATAAATTTTCGGAAGTTCGGCATTTGTAGTGTTGAAAACTACGTCTACTACTGGCCCGATAACTTGTGCAACTTTTCCTGTAACTTTAGACATTGCTCTATGTATTTATTTAACAGATATTTATAGCTAATAAAAAGGAGACCCTTTTCAGAGTGCAAAGATAATTTTTTTTGATAGAAATTAAAGCCTTTTGTTTTTTATTTTTATACAAAAAAAGCGAATTTTTTAAAATTCGCTTTTTGATTTATTCTACAGTAACCGATTTGGCTAAATTTCTTGGCTGATCTACATTGCACTGTCTCATTACCGCTATATGATACGATAATAATTGTAGAGGAATTGTGGCAATAATAGAGGTTAATGCTTCAGTAGATTGTGGCATTTCAATTACATGATCTGCTAATTTTCTTACCTGCACATCTCCTTTGGATACGAGGGCAATGATTTTTCCGCTGCGAGCTTTAATTTCCTGTATATTACTCACTACTTTGTCATAGTGATTTTGATTCGGAGCAATAACAATGACCGGCATTTGCTCATCAATAAGTGCAATAGGTCCGTGTTTCATTTCTGCAGCAGGATAACCTTCAGCATGTATATAAGAAATTTCTTTTAATTTTAATGCGCCTTCCAAAGCCACCGGATAATTAAAACCACGTCCAAGGTACAAGCAGTTGTTTGAATCTTTATATACTTCAGCGATTTTAATGATTTCACTGTCTGCTAATAAAGCTTCTTTTACTTTTTCCGGGATAAGTTCTAATTCTACAAGATTTCGTAAGTATTCAGAATGCGAAAGGGTTCCTTTTTCTTTTGCTAAACGCAAAGCAATTAATGCCAATACTGTAATCTGTGTGGTAAATGCTTTGGTAGAAGCAACTCCGATTTCTGGTCCTGCATGGGTGTAAGCACCTGCATGAGTTTCTCTGGCGATAGAAGAGCCTACCACATTACATACTCCGAAAACAAAAGCGCCTTTTTCTTTGGCTAATTTGATAGCTGCTAAGGTATCTGCTGTCTCTCCGGATTGAGAAATAGCGATGATCACATCATCTTCATTGATGATTGGGTTACGGTATCTGAATTCTGAAGCATATTCAACTTCTACAGGTATACGTGCAAACTCTTCAATCATGTATTCAGCTACGAGACCTGCATGCCATGAAGTACCACAAGCGACAATTACAATACGTTTTGCTCTTGTGAACTTTTCCAGATTGTCTTCAACACCTGCCATTCGGATGATTCCTTTATCTGACAGCAATCTTCCTCTGAAAGTGTCTTTGATAACATCAGGCTGTTCATGGATTTCTTTTAACATGAAATGCTCGAATCCGCCTTTTTCAATCTGCTCAAGATTTAACTGAAGTTCCTGAATATAAGGACTTACAAGTTGATCATCTTTTATTTTTCGGATTTTAACGGGTTTGTTTAACCGTATGATGGCCATTTCTTCGTCTTCCAGATAAATGGCATTATTGGTATATTCGATAAATGGAGATGCATCTGAAGCGATGAAAAATTCATTTTCACCCAAACCGATTGCAAGTGGACTTCCTAAACGGGCAGCCACAATCTCGTTTGGTTTTTTCAAATCCATCACACATATAGCATAAGCACCCACTACCTGATTTAAGGCTACCTGAACGGCTTTTCCTAATTTTAAGTTTTTGCTTTTCTGAATTTCTTCAATTAAATTCACTAAAACTTCAGTATCGGTGTCAGATTTGAAAGTATATCCTCTGTTGATTAATTCAATTTTCAGAGGCTCGTAGTTTTCAATGATACCGTTGTGTATGATTACCAACTCTCCTGAATTGGAATAGTGAGGGTGTGAATTGACGTCATTAGGTACACCGTGGGTTGCCCAACGTGTGTGTCCCATTCCCATCGTGCCTTTATTATCTATCTCCTTCGATGCTTTTTCTTCTAAATCAGAAACTTTTCCTTTAGTTTTTGATAATTTAAATTCATCATCATTGTATAGTACGATTCCGGCACTGTCATAACCTCTGTACTCTAAACGCTTTAATCCTTTGATTATAATTGGATACGCTTCTCTATGTCCGATATATCCTACAATTCCACACATATATTATTAATTGTTTTCTTTGGTGTAATAAATTTCTAACTTGATTCTCTTAGCTGCGTCAGGGTGATTTGCACCATACAAAACACTACCGAAAGGAAATGCTGCCGAAAGGGTCGGGATTTTTTTCGGAAATGTGTTTTTATCTTTTAAAAGTGTAAAATTACCTTGTGTAATATCATCAACAACTGCCAGACCAAGTTTCACGTTAGTTGAATCTTTTCTGATGAGATTGTTGATGTGCGATGTGATTCTGAAACGGTATTTGGTAACGTTGTCAGTTGTGTTTTTGTCTAATATTCCGTTATAAACTTTTTTAGCCGGATTGGTAGAAGTATCAGCTGTGTAATCTATCAATGCTTTGTTATTGGTAAGATCGTATAAAAACAAACGGTATGGATCTGTTCCTGCTGCGTTCGCCATTGTAGCGTTGTCAACATACACAGTTAGTACAGCCTGATTGATCAGCCAGTTTTTTGATTTGATGTATTCCAGCTCATCAGCAATGTTGTTATTGTTGGCATCTTCACCAAACAGATTGATTTCTGCAATAGAGCCTTCAGTACCTCTGATCCATAGTTTCTGATCGTTATTATTGGTCAGTTGATTTTGATAAGTCTGACTGTTTACTGTTTCAAAAAGATTGACTGTAGTAGCATTTCTTGTATTACCGCTGGAAGCTGAGTGTCCTAAATTAAATGTAAGAGTTTTTCTCTCTCGCGTAGTTTCTCCGTCGTTATTGGTTTTGTCCTGCTTATAAATAAATACAAGTGTTCCTTCTGAAACTGCGAGTTGGGCTAATGCACTTTGGTTATAAAGATCCTCTACATTGAAGTACAAACCTCTGAAGAATTCTTTTAGTACATTATTATTCAGAATTCCTTTATAGGTATTATTCGCAAAAAAGCGATTTTGGAAATAGGTTTTGTCTAAATCAAGCCACATACCCGGTTTTTTTCGCTCCTTGATGACAGGATTTCCGTTGGCATCTTTAATAATTTCTCCCTGACTGTTGTATTTGTATAATCTGATTTCTGATTTATCAATTACAAAATCAGAGTTCTGAGCCGTATTGGTTGAATTGTTAATTATATTCGTCCCGTTCAATCCCTTTTTATTGCTGTCAAAAGTGTTTTTCTGATCAGAAAAATATTGTTGTGCTTCTAAACCTTCTCCGGGATTTACATCTCGCAGAAAATAACCGTTTTCATATACATTTAATGAAAACTTACCGGTTCCGTATACATTGGTCAGATTATAAGTGGCGTTTCCGTCAGAATCGGTTTCAGCAACAGTACTTGTATAAGGGATATATACATATACAGAATCTAATACAGGGTTGTTTCCGATTTCAGAAAGTTCTGTTCCCTTTATCATTTCTATCTGTGTTACAAAATGAGCCGTTGTTTTACCGAAAACACCGTTCTGGAAAACACCAAAGGTATTATAAGGTAAGTTACGGGAATTAAAAACGCCGGTTTTTACCATTTTTGATTCCACATTGGCAACCTCATATTTGTCAAAACCAAACTCATCTTCTCCGAAAATTTCGGAACCAACTTCAGTAAAATCTTTATCACAAGAAGTGAACGTCAATGTTGATACAGTTAACAGGAGTGCTGCATAAAATCCTTTCTTCATAAATATGCGTTGACTTATAAAACTTTATTTTTATAAAAGTCCAAATAAACTTCAGACATTTTTTCTTTAGCGGTGAAAGGTAAGAAAGGTTTTTTCGAACTTTCTATATAATTTGTTAAAAGTGGAGAAGCTTCTTCTGAAGATATGATTACACCATCAGAGTTGTTGATGGCATTGATCATAATGTTTTCGAATGTAGCGTCTTTCAACATTTCAATTGATTGTTCATCAAAACCGTCAAAAGCTACTTTTTCAAACATATTGTCCGATAAAACACCGTCAAAACTGCTTTTAAATATTGAAGTGACAATTTTTGTATCTGCAAATATGCTGTCGTCTTTGTAATATTGTTTCATATATAAAGGCAGAAGAGAAGCGAGCCATCCGTGAACATGGATGATGTCGGGTACCCAATTGAGTTTTTTTACTGTTTCGATTACGCCTTTAGTGAAGAAGATGGCACGTTCGTCATTATCTTCAAATAATTTAGCATCCTCATCGACAAAGGTGCATTTTCTTTTAAAATACTCGTCGTTATCGATAAAATAGACCTGAATTCGTTCCTTTGGTATAGAGGCAACCTTAATAATTAAAGGCATATCCATATCATTGACCACTAAGTTCATACCTGATAAGCGAATTACCTCATGGAGTTGGTGCCTCCTTTCATTAATGCTTCCGTAACGAGGCATAAAGATACGAATCTGTCCGCCTATATCATTAATCATTTTTGGAGCATCAAATGATGCCTGAGATACTTCATTTTCGGGTAAATAGGGTACTACTTCTGATGATACGAATAATATCCTCTTGTCTTTCATCATTGAATTCTATTTTTTAATTAAAATGTTTCTAAAAACAAGCAAAATTACAAAAAAATAACGACTTATTTATCTAAAACACTAATTTTGCACTCTTTGAAATGAAACAAAATGTTGGTTTACACAAAACAGAATGATTTGAAAAAGCACTTAGAGCCTTTGATTGACAGTCGTCAAACAATTGGATTAGTGCCAACTATGGGAGCTATTCATCAGGGACACTTATCGTTGATGCAGCAGGCATTGGAAGAAAATGACACGGTTGTGGTAAGTATTTTTGTCAATCCTACCCAATTCAATAATGCAGATGATCTGAAAAAATATCCGAGAACTTTAGAAAAAGACATCGCTTTTATAGAAACGCTTTCCGATAAAATAATCATTTTTGCACCTTCGGTAGATGATATTTATGAAGGAGAAACCATTGCTCAGGAGTTCGAATATGACGGACTCGAAAACCAGATGGAAGGTGTCAATCGTCCCGGGCATTTTAACGGAGTCGGTACCATTGTAAAAAAGTTGTTTGAAATAGTATGGCCAACCCGAGCTTATTTTGGAGAAAAAGATTTTCAGCAACTTCAGATTATTCGAAAAATGGTTCAAAAATTTCGACTGCCTGTGCAGATTGTAGGCTGTCCTATTTTTAGACAGGAAGATGGTTTGGCACGAAGTTCCAGAAATGAATTATTGTCTGTTGAAGCAAAGCAGGAAGCCACACTTATCTATAAAATATTAAAGCAGGCCCGAGAAATGTTTCCTAAATCATCACTCGAAAATGTCCGTGAATTTGTGACAGAAGAATTTAAAAAACACCCTAACTTTGCATTGGAGTATTTTGAAATTGCAGATGAAGAAACATTGGTTCATGCAATAGAAAAAAAAGCCGGGAAAAAATACCGTGGCTTTGTGGTGGCTCATATAGATAACGTAAGATTAATAGACAACATTTTATTAAATTAATTACCTTTGCCTTATGCAAATAGAAGTTTTAAAATCAAAAATCCACCGTGTAAAAGTTACCGGGGCTGATTTAAATTATATAGGAAGTATTACAATTGATGTTGAATTGATGGAAGCTTCCAATATTATTGAAGGAGAAAAGGTTTCGATTGTAAACATCAATAATGGAGAACGTTTTGATACGTATGCTATTCCGGGACCAAGAAAAAGTGGTGAAATTACGCTGAACGGACCGGCTGCAAGAAGAGTGCATAAAGATGACATTATCATTGTGATTACCTATGCTTTGATGGATTTTGAAGAAGCAAAAACATTTAAACCGTGGATTATCTTTCCAAATGAAAAAGACAATTCGCTTACTTAATACTTGAAAACGAAAATTAAAAAAATAGTAAACATCCTACTCCCACTTTTGTTGGGAGTTTTTTTCGTTTACTATGCATACATACAATTTACTCCGGAGCAGCTTACAGAAATGAAAAGTTACTTTTCTCATGTCAATTATCAGTACATTGTTCTTGCTACTTTTTTTTCTGTAATAGGATTGGTTTCACGTGCATACCGATGGAAATATGCTCTTAATTATTTGGGATATCAGTCCTCATTCAATAATAACATGATGGCGGTTTGTGTGGGTTATCTGATGAATCTTACCATACCAAGATCAGGTGAATTGTCAAGAGCAGTGGTGTTGCAGAAATACGAAAAAATTCCTTTTGACAAAGGTTTCGGAACAATTATAGCAGAGCGTGTCATTGATCTGATTTTTTTATTATTGCTTGTTTTCATTGCCGTTTCTCTGCAATATTATCAATTAAAAGATTTTTTATCAGAAAAAATTCCCTTACAAAATCTTGTGTTGTCGGGAGTTGCTTTTTTAGTCTTAATGATGGCAGGAATATATTTTGTTTTTTATTCGGACTGGTCTTTTTTTAAATTTATCAGACAAAAAATTCAGGGTTTGATAGAGGGAGTGCTTAGTATTTTTAAGATGCCAAACCGCCTGCCATTTTTATTGCACACGCTTATCATTTGGATATCTTATATCCTGACCTTTTATTACGGTACTTTTATTCTGCAGGAAACCGTAGGCATTTCTTTTGGAGTTGTCATGGTCACTTTTGTTGTGGGTAGTGTTGCCATGACTTTTACGAGTGGCGGATTCGGAGCTTTTCCTCTTATGATTTCCCAGATCATGGTTTTGTATGGGATATCGGCTACGGTGGGTACTTCTTTCGGTTGGATTCTGTGGATTTTACAAACCGTATTTACGATTATCACAGGGGCAATTTCTTTTCTTTTATTGCCCGTTTTGAATAAAAATAAATAAACTTTTCAAATAAATAACTGTATAGAGTATTGCTTAAAAATGTTGTATTTTTGACTATAACTTAGTAAGTATGGCAAAAGTAAAAACAGCTTTTTTTTGTTCGTCTTGTGGTACGCAATTCTCCAAATGGCAGGGGCAGTGCTCAGCTTGTAAACAATGGAATACTATTGTAGAAGAGGTCATTCAGAAAGAAGAAAAAGTTTCCTGGCAAACAAAATCTTCTACGGGAGTACGCAAAGCATCCAAACCTTTGTTGATTAACGAAATTGACAGTACACGGGAAATTCGACTCAATACGTTGGATGGAGAGCTAAATCGTGTTTTAGGAGGAGGACTTGTTCCTGGTTCTATGATTCTTTTGGGGGGAGAACCGGGCATTGGTAAAAGTACCTTACTGCTGCAGTTATCCTTAAAACTTCCGTACAAAGTATTATATGTTTCCGGAGAAGAAAGTCAGAAACAGATAAAAATGCGTGCCGAAAGAGTTAATCCTAATAATACTACCTGCTATATACTTACCGAAACCAATACTCAGAATATTTTCAGACAAATCGAAGAGATTGATCCGGAAGTACTTATTATAGATTCCATACAAACTCTCCATACAGATTATATTGAGGCATCTGCCGGGAGTGTTTCACAAATTAAAGAAACTACCGCAGAGCTGATCAAATTTGCCAAGGAAACCAATACACCGGTAATTCTCATAGGTCATATTACTAAAGATGGTAATATTGCCGGACCAAAGATTCTGGAACACATGGTAGATACGGTATTGCAATTTGAAGGAGATCGGAACCATGTATACCGCATTTTAAGAGCCTTAAAAAACAGGTTCGGATCTACTGCTGAGCTGGGTATTTATGAGATGCTGGGCAATGGTTTACGTGAAGTCGCCAATCCTTCAGAAATTTTATTGTCTCATCGCGAAGAAGAACTTTCGGGTACAGCCATAGCTTCTACGCTTGAGGGTATGCGTCCATTAATGATAGAAGTTCAGGCGCTGGTAAGTACGGCTGTTTATGGAACTCCACAAAGAAGTGCTACTGGGTATAATCTCAAACGCCTCAACATGATTTTGGCTGTTCTTGAGAAAAGAGCAGGATTCAGACTTGGAGCCAAAGATGTCTTCTTAAATATTACTGGAGGAATATCGGTAGATGATCCTGCGATAGATTTGGCAGTTGTAGCATCGATACTTTCCTCTAATGAAGACATCCCTGTTCCTAAGGATTTTTGTTTTGCGGGAGAAGTGGGGCTTTCAGGAGAAATACGACCTGTAAACCGGGTTGATCAACGCATTCAGGAAGCTGAAAAATTGGGTTTTGCCACTATTTTCGTTTCTAAATATAATAAAATAACCTATAAATCAAAGGCTATAAAAGTAGCGTTGGTTTCCAAAATAGAAGACATTGCCACTTATCTTGTTGGATAATATTACTGTTAATTTAATTGAAATGCTATGAATAAATTAATGATTACCATTACCGCTTTATTAATGACCATAGTGTCATTTGCTCAGAAACCTTTATTTACAAAAGCCTCCATAGAATCAGTCCGCGTATACTATAATGGGGCTGAACTTGTGCAAACTACATCTTTAAATTTACCTAAAGGTATGTCTGAAGTAGTGGTAACGAATGTAGCTAATTTTCTGAATGAAAATTCCATACAGGTAGGAGCTCCTGCAAAAGTAACCATCATGTCAGTACAATTTACCAATGCTTACATTCAAGAATATGATACAGCTGAAAATACGACTCTTTTAAAACCCGTGAGAGACAGTATCAAATTATTGGAAAAAGAACTTCAACAACTTGTAAACACTAAAGCAACCGAACAGATGACCTTACAGCTGCTTGATAAAAACCAAGCTGTAGGAGGGACTAATGGATTTACAGTTGCAGAATTATCTAAATTGGTGGAGTACTATAAAGTAAAACGAACTGAAACCAGTAATAATATTGACAAGCTCAGTGAAAAGGAAATTGTTCTAAAAAATAAACTGCAGCGTCTTAACAGCAGGCTTACCCTCAATCAGGACAAGGAAGAAAGACAAAGTCAGGGAAAACTTATTTTACAGATCATGAATGATGCTGCGGGGAATATTCCTCTGCAGATTACTTATCTGACGGATAATGCACGATGGGCACCCTTTTATGACCTTAGAGTAGAAAAGGTCAACAGCCCAATAAAAATGATGTATAAAGCTGAGGTAGCTCAAAACACTGGAGTAGATTGGCGCAATGTAAAATTGTCATTGACCAGTGGAAATGCAAATCAAAATAATCAGGCTCCAGTATTGTCGCCATGGTTTTTAGACTATTATGAAAATTATGCGGTAGCTGCTGATGTTGATAGCTATGCAAGCGAGGCAGTTGTTTATGAATCGGCTTCCAAAAGGGTGTCTGGCAGACCTAATGCGAATTTTATACAATCCTTACAAGGGCAGGTGCCAGGTCTTGCAATAACAAACAGTACAATGGATAATTTTACGGCATTAAATGAAAGTCAGCTCAATATTTCTTTTGATATTGATCTTCCTTATACCGTCTTGGCCAATGGCAAAAAGCACAGTGTAGCCTTAAAAGATTTTGAAATTCCTGCAACCTATAACTATTACTCGGCACCGGTTTCTGATCTTAATGCTTATTTAATGACTTCTATCCGGGATTACGGAAATTACAATTTATTGGAAGGAGAAGCGAATGTCATCTTTGAAGGATTGTACGTTGGTAAGACAGTAATTCGTCCTAATAATACAGAAGAAGAAATGAAACTGATTATGGGTAAAGATGGTAAAATTAGTGTTACACGTACGCTCATAACGGACAAATCGGGTACAAAAACACTATCATCCCGTAAAATACAGAACTTTGTTTATGAAATAAGTGTTCGTAATAATAAAAAAGAAACGGTAGAAATAAAGCTGGACGATCTCTATCCGATAAGCTCCAATAAAGATATTGAAATTGAATTAACAGAAAAAGACGGCGCTACTGTTGATGTTGAAAAAGGGTTACTGACATGGAAATTGAATATAAAACCGAATGAAACTAAAAAAGTGCGTTTTGGCTATCAGGTAAAGTCTTCAAAGGACAAAGTAGTTTCTTATTAGCGTTCTTTAATATAATAAATAGGTAATTCATTATTATTCAGAAAAATAAATCTGCTTTTTTGCTTGACAAAAATTATTGAATATGTAAGTAAAAGAGCAGAATGTTATATGCTTTATAATTATCGTATAAAGTTAAGCATACTTTTTGCTGAATTCATATTATGTCTAAAGGTCTCATTTTTAAGTGGTACAGCTTGTTTTTCTCATCGTTTTTTGGTAAATTCAGAGAGTAATTCATAATAAACGAATATGATCTCTGATGACCTCAAAAATCATGGATTTAGCATTAATTCTCTAAAAAAACTGGTAGACATACATCAGGGTAAATTACCCCCTACTTCGTTAGACTATTTTGTGATTTTGTGGATAATTAATGATACTACGCTTATACTTGAAAAAGAAGCTTTAAGTGTAGAAAAAAACGATTTGGTGTATATCGGTCCCGGAAAAAGAGTTGAACTCGTAGATGTTGAGAAAAGTGATATGTATGTGGTTACCTTTTCAGCATCTTTTTATGAGAAATCTGCAAAGGATACTTTTATTCTCAATTCAGAATTGTTTTTTGGACATGAAGATGAAATATATGTAACAAAAGCTATTGGCAGTGCAGAAGATTTTAAAAGTCTGATCGTAGAAAGGCTTGCTATGTATAAAATAAAAGCGAATGACCTTTATCTGGCTGTTGCTCATAACTGTATTGAGTCACTTCTTTTAGATGGTCTTTTAGATCTTCAGACGAAAAACGGAATAGGACGCAGAGATTATTCCAGTCTTAAGATAGTCAATCAATTTAAAGTACTGCTTCAGAAAAATTATAAGATAGACCGCAGAGTTTCCTTTTATGCTGATTTACTCCATATCACTCCCAGGAGATTGTCTGAGATGTCAGAAGAAGTATTGGGTATGAGTGCCAAACAGGTGATCATTGATAAAGTTTTAAAAGAAGGATTACTCATGCTGAAACATACCCACTTTACCATTACTGAAGTCATGTATGAATTAGGGTTTAAGGATGAGGGAAATTTTAGTACCTTTTTCAAAACACATACCGGCAACAATCCGAAAGAACTCAGGCTTATGGAAGCTGAACTCAATTAAAAAATCTCAAATTACTTTACAACATATCCCAAAACTTCATAATAGCGCAGAATCCTGTCTGTTGAAATTTTTATAGGTTCATAAATCAGATTACCATCGGCCGAACGGTCTTCATTTGAACTATAAGCAACTATTGTATTGGCTTCATCAGCTTTTTGTATGCGTTTGATAAAGAAACCTTCATCCGTCAGTACAGCGTAGTTGTGACCCCACACTATCGCTTTGGATTCATCAATTTCTTTTAGGGCAAGTACACATCCGTTGGGATATTCTTTCATGTGATTGCCATAATATCTGAATGTAGCGGTCGCAGCAGGAAACCAATCTCCTGCATTAATAAAGGCTACAGGAGAAATATTTTTAAAATGCTCATCTTCTGAAGTGACTTTTTTACTTTCTTCGGTCTTATGAATAGTATCATAAAGAGGAACAAGCGGGCTCTTTTTATATTCTATAGGAATATCATCTGTAAGAAGATATGTTTTATCATCGTTCTCATATAAACCTGAAAACAGCCAATCGTAACTTATTTCGAGTTTCGTGTGAAGCTTTACAATAAAGTCAAGTTTAGGAAGTGTTTTGCTTCTGTAATTTCGGATGTTAGCTTCACTCGTGTCCATAAACTCAGCGAATTTCGAATTATTTCCTTTAAATTCTTTTAAGGCAATAGTATTGATTTTCTGATTTATGTAATTCATAAATAAATTATTTATTCTGTTTTTCGAAAAATCATTCGAATTAAATTTGTTTTTTCGAATTATGTTTCGATATTTGTTATATCACGTGAAACAAAGGTATAATAAATCACATAAGTTTGTTATGAAATTAGAACAAATAAAGAACAAAATTCGATATGGTGATTACATCACGCTTTCAGAAATGCTAAATACAACTGCAGACTCAGCTAAGATGAGAATCCGTAGAAATGATAAGATAGCTATGGAGGCATTGATAGAAATCATCAGAAGCAGGGAAAGACTTATTAGAAGTTATAAAAAGAAAAGTAAATAAAAGTAAAAGGCCTTTTGCTTTATCGATAAGATGAAAAAGATTGATGAGGAAAATTTATTTTATAAATCAATTACACATGGACACTATTTATCAGATTACCGAGCAATTAAAAGAAGATGGCTTCAGTATTAACTATATAAAAAACTTAATTACCAGAAATCAGGGTAATACTTATTTTAATACACTTGATTATTTTAATATCTTTTGGTTTCCAAATTCTTCTGTATTTGTTGTAGAAGGTATTGAATATTCAATTGAAGCGAATAGTTTTGTATTTATTGGTCCCGGAAAAAATATTTGTTTTGGAAAATTTGCACATAAAGAAAAAACGGTCGGATTTACATTTTCTTCCACTTTTTATGAAAAATCAGCCAATGACAGTTTTTTTCTTAACTCAGAATTATTCTTTACTTCAGATTCCAATGTTTTTATTCTTCAATCTGTAAGGTCCCGAGAGCAGATAAAACAGTTTATTGTAGAACGTTTAGCATTCTACAAGGAGAAAGATCACGGATTATATATATCTGTAGCACATAATTCTATAGAGAGTATTATTTTAGACGGTTTACTTGTTCTCGAATCTACACACAGAATACAGACCAATAAGCACACTTATATTGAAATAGTCAATAGGTTTCGCGTATTACTGCAACAACACTATAAGACACAACGAACAATTGGTTTCTATGCAAAACAATTAAATGTGCCGCCCAGAAGGCTGAGCCTCATGGCGGAGGAATTATTGGGGAAGTCTGCCAAACAGATGATCAGTGAGAAGGTAATCAATGAGAGCATTCGCATTCTGCGATATACGCATCTTACCATTGCAGAAATTACCTATGAGTTAGGCTTTACAGATGAAGGTAATTTCAGTTCCTTTGTAAAAAAGCATACGGGTAAAAAACCCAAAGAAATCAGGTTGGAGCATTCCGAAGAAATGAAAAAAGAAAAATCCTTAAAAAGTCATTTTTAAGAAGGTTTTTATACTGATAATGACTCCCATTAGAAAATAAAAGTGTTAAAAATAAATTTTTGAAGCATATATACCTGTTTTATAACGATAAACGACTCTGGTTTTATCTTAAAAAAAACTAAAAAAACGTATCGTTTGTTAAGGAAATATCCTACATTTACTATAGTTCACAACTATTAAAACAGTTGAAAACTACTAAAAAATTACAGTATGATAAGGAAATTCTTTACAATAGGAGCTTTGGCAGGATTTTGTATGGCAGTAAATGCACAAAGCAAAGGAGGCGTTGTTTTAAATGTAAAATTACACCCTATACAGACACTGGTAGTCAATAAATCACAAAATGAAGTGAATCTGAACTACGTAACAAAAGAAGATTATGCAGGTGGTGTAACAAGTAAGCAGACAGACCATCTTACCATATACAGTACAAGCGGTTTTCAGGTTAAAGTTAAAAGTAATGTTCAGCTTAGCGGTACTCAGCAAAATATAGCATCAAATACGATTTCAGTTACTCCATCAGCAGGATCAAAGCCATTGGCAAATGCTAATTATATAAGCAGGAAGCTATCTTCTGAAGAACAATCTATTATTTTAAGTACTACAGGCGGAACCGATAGAAATTTTACAATTGATTACAGTGGGGCGGGTGGTGATGCTTATATCAACTATTATAACAGTTCTGAAAATACTTCTGTATACACTACAGAGGTTCTTTATACCATAATTGCGCAATAACCAGAATGTCTTATTTCTTCTCTGGGTTCAATGACTAAAAAAGTAAGTGCTTAAAAGTAAAAATAGGCACTTTTTTTATTTCTTCTTTTTTCTTTTTAAAAAAACGCTACTACGATTAGGCCGCATATTATAAAAAGTTATCAAAACATACTTTTTTCTCTATTTTTTCCCTTGCGTTTTTTACATCTTTACATTGCTTTAAAACGCACAAGTTGGTACAATAGGTTTTATTAGCTGGTTATATCCTCAAAAATTGGGTTAATAACGTTTAAAAGCGTTTGATTTTTGTAAAATAAAATAACTTTATATTCGCTTAATTGTTTTTTTGTTTTTCTTTAATTGTTTGTTTTTTAGATGATTATTTTGTTTTTTAAGGGTAGTATTCGGACATTTTGTGATTTTTGCAAAAACAACAAATTTTACGCTTATTTTCACAAATAATAACGAATAAAGCGCTGTAAATTTGCCATCCTTTCAAGAAACAAAGAAGGATTTATTGGTACAAAAATTAAATAAAAAATGACAAATTAAAAACATTTTTTTACAAGAAAAGAAGAAACAACAGCTTCTAATTTTGTCCCGTAAAAACAACAACATTTATAACACTTTTATAATTAACAATGAAAACAACAATTTTTACATCTTTAGGGATGTTGTTAACGCTGGCTGCTCAAGCACAAACTAACACTAGTAATGTAACGCTTAATGTTCGTTTAAATCCTATCCAAACATTAGTAGTTAATCCATCAGCTGAGCATAAGACAGTAAATCTTGATTATATTACAGAAGCGGATTATGCTAACGGTGTGAGTCAGGCGAGAGAAAATCACTTAACAGTATATAGTACAGGTGGTTTTCAGGTTAAAGTAAATAGTGCTGGTTCTGCCTTAGAAAACCAAAACGGAGCAGGTGCAAATGGGCACATTCAGGCAAATACAATTCAGATTGTACCTTCTGCCGGATCAAGTGCTATCAATGGTGCTCAGTACACAAGTCAGTCTTTGGCAAATGAACAAAAAACAATTGTTTCAAGTACAACAGGTGGTGTTGATAAAACATTCAATATCCAGTACAAAGGAGCAGGAGCAGAAACTTATTTAAACTACTACGTTGCAGGTCAAAATCCAACGGTATATACTACTCAGGTAACTTATACAATTGTTGCACAATAAATAATAGCATATACAAGCGAAAGTGCTGCATGCTATGCAGCACTTTTTATTTTGTGTAAATAATTGACAACGAAATGAAAAATCAGTTTTTTTTCTTTTTTGTACTTTTTGCTTGTTGGTCATCCCTTCAGGCACAAACAGGTATTTCAGTATCACCTCCAAGGTTATATTTTGAATTGAATCCGGGACAGAGCGGTACTGATAAGTTGGTAATAACAAATGTGAGCCAATCCAATACATTGGATCTTGCTGTAAGTTTGGGAGACTGGGAATACAACCAAATGGGAGAAAATATGATGTATCCTGCAGAAACACTTGATACCTCATGTGCCAGTTGGGTAAACGTAAAAAAAGAGGACAGTTATTTTTCTTTAAAACCAGGAGAAAAAAAAGAAATAGAAGTAACGGTTACAACACCTAATCTATTGAAATCAACAGTTCCGGTACATACCTCTATGTTGTATGTAACTCAGATGAATCCTATTGATGATGTAGACAGTAAAGGAGCCAATATGAAAGTAAGTGTGCGTTCCGGAATCAAATTGTTTCACCGGACTACAGATCCGCGCATTAAAAAAATCGAGATTCAGAATATGGTCTTCAATAAGCAGTCTAAGAAAATAGAACTTTATTTTGAAAATAACGGGAATGTCTGGACGGACGGCACTATCTATCTGGATTTGCTCAATACCAAAACGGGAAAAAAGCAAAGCTTAAACCATATGGTTTTTTATAGCATGCCGGGTAATAAACGTGAGGTGATCGTAGACTTACCGGATGATTTACAACCGGGTAAATACGTGGGAACTGTATTGATTGATCACGGGGATGAAAACAGCATTGAAGTTGCAGAATTATCTTTTGATTATGAATAAGCTACTTGTATATATTGTATTGATTCTTGGTTTTTCTTTCAAAGGATTTTCTCAGCTAAACTTCGGAATCATGAGCAGTAATAATTATGTTGGAGTGTATTCATACAATGGGGTGACTTCAACCAATGCGTATGTTCTTCGTTTTCAGTATTCAGGGACTAACCTGAACATTCCTTACTGGAAAACATCTGTACGTTTGTTGCAACCCATCATATCTACCGATGGTACAAAACAATTTCCGGCGAATAAACTGGCTTTTCAGATTACGAATACTACCGGGCAGGCACAGGCTCCCAATACAATACCGACTGTTTCACAAATAGGAGCACCCTTAAGTGTATCGTTACAACAGGGACAGGAAACATTTTTGGTTCCGCAGTCAAATGCTGCTTTAAAAAATACTACTCCGTACAATTCGTATTATGATTTTCAGATGAATTATAATCTGATCATTGAGGGTGGTAATTATCTTACTGCATTGCAGGGAGGTTACACACAAAAAACCTATATCGTTTCTCTTGAATTTAAAGCTTATGGTACCAACAATGAAGTGTTGGGAGTTGAACAGCGAAATTATACCATAGATGTATTTAAACTCAATAATGTACCTGTAGAAAACAAACTTTCTATTCAGATAAGAAGCGGTTCAAACGCTTTACTGGATGTAAAAACACTTTCTGATTACGTGAATGGTGTAAGTGTGATCTATCCTCAGGGCTTATCAATTATTGCAGATGCAGATTATCAGTTGCATGTAAAATCGATACAGGCCAATTTTATTTCCAATACAGGCAATACACTGCCATTAAATACAGTAAGACTGGATCTTATTCCTGTTTCAGGCAATAATGCAAATGTTTTCCCTGTATGGCTGAGTGCCGCTTCTCAAAAAATTGCTACAGGCTTGCAGAGCAAAGGAAGTCCGGTATATTATGATATCAGATATGCTACCAAACCCAATGATGTGACACTCATTGAATCAAAAATGGAAGAATACAGCACTACATTACAATACGAAATAACCCCTCAATAACATCTTCTACCTCAAAGATATGCGTCATTTTCTAAACCAAAAAATAGTTTTTATTTTTTGGATGCTATTCATTACTTTCGGTGCCTTTTCACAAGGTATTCATGGGATTGATATGCAGATAGACAGCGAACTCAATGAAGATAAGAAGAATCTGATAAATGCCGTAGTCGCTTTTTCTAATGATACAAAAGAAAACTTTACAGGATATTTACAGATAGTAACACCGGAAGGCTTTAAGAATATTTCCGGAAGTATGATAGATGTTGAAATTCTGTCGGGAGACCGTTTTTTTACTCCTGTAAAAATACTACAGCAGGGTATTGCTCTGGCAGGTGAGTCAGATATTGAATTCCGATTACTTGATCAAAATAAAACGGTTGTACTAACAAAAAAATTAGAACATAAAGTTGCGGAAAATAATAATCTGAGATTGGCTTCCGAGGCGCCCATAGTGTATATAAATAATCCTAATGATTCATTGGTTTTACGCGCTGTGGTGAGCAATCTTGGAAACAAAAGACAGGAGGTAACAGTGGTTTTTAATATACCTGGGCTTGTAGGTGAAAATAATTTTTTTGAACAAAAAGGATTTGTAGAAATTCAAAAAGATACCGTTTTTACCTTTAGTTTTATTCCGCCACCTTCACTTTTACAACAAACACAGTTTACAGTAAATGTGTCAGCAATGAGAGGTGTAGGAAAAGAATTGTTTGGTAATTTTTCTGTGAATGTACAAAATGTGTCTTCTACACAGCGTTACAATAATATCCAGTCCAATACTCTGAACTATTATTATCAAAAAAACAGTCTCTCAGCCAGCTACCGCAAAATAGGAAAAAATACAGATGCCTATCAGCTCATCGGATCTGGAGATATTGATTTGCCGGCAGGTTATTTATCTGTAAAAGGCAATATTTATAAAAGTAATAATCAGCCGGAACCTATTGTAACAAATACGTATGTAGCGTATAAATTGGATAACGCTGAGGTGAAAATAGGAAATATCAGTGAGCCGCTGGAGTTATCGCTGTTCGGAAGAGGAGCTCAGGTAATGATTAGTGATGAAGATGAGAATAAAAGTCTGCAGATTGGTTTTGTCGATCAGAATTATAACCTATTTGGCAAAGAAGCTATTACACAAAACGGCTATGGTATTTATGCCAGAGGAATGATAGGAGAGTCCAATAGTAGAAAAAATACGATGGGAACCTATATTTTTAAAGACGATCCTTTTGAAAGAGTAAAACATAATATTTTCAGTACAGAAGTACAGCGATCCCTGAATAAGGGATGGAATATAAACCTGAGACTTCATGGAGCGTTAAGCGATTATTATCAGGCAAACATCACAAAACCTTCTTTTGCCACAGAAGCACAATATTACGGAAGCCTGAAAGAGATGAAGCTTACCGGAAATTATTATTTCAGTACCGACTATTTTCCTGGTAACAGGAGAGGAATGTTGCAGATACAGCAGAATATTCAACAAAAGCTCAGTAACGGATCGACAGTGTATACCAATATTTCTCTCGCAAATTTTTCTCCAAGATCTTACGCATATAAAATGCAGCTTGAGTCAAAAAACATCCGTATTGATGCGGGGATGACCTTGGCAAGGTATAAAAATACCGGAATTTCTATTGGGTATCAAAACCAGTATGAAACGTCTAACAGTTATACCAATTTTATTCAGGATTCAGGGTCAGAAAACAATTTGTCTATGAATGCACACCGATTGATTGAAAATCTGAGCTGGATCAGTGGTAATCAGAAACATTCTGTATTTATAGGATTGGAAAATGGATTGGTAAAATATCCTTACAGCAATAAATTTGAATTACAGTTGAAAGCCAATGCAACTTATACGTATCAGTGGCTTAATCTGAATGCGACTTATCAATCAGGTAGCTACTTTTTGTCCGAATATGTATCAGCCATACAGCAGGCAAAAACATTTGAGCGTTTGATGGTCTCAGCTGCGGTCAATAAAAATTTCTTACAGAACAAGCTTTTTGTTAATTCAGGGTTTGGATATATAAATGACTTTTTATCCGGTGAAACACCTTCTGGTTTTTTAAACCTTAAATACAGTCCGTCACAAAAATATTTCCTTTATATAAATTCATCCTGGTACCGTTATAAAATGACAGGAATTTCTTCCGCAATCAATGCAAATGATATTTTTACAATAGAAGCAGGAATAACAGTCAACTTTCAGACCAAACAGGTTTCTAAAGGTAAAAAGAGTCGTATACAGGCTTTGGTGTATTATGATAAAAACACCAATAATATATATGATGAAGGCGATGAGGTAGCATCAGATTATTTTATTACGATGAACAATACTTCATTTAAAACGGATAAGAATGGAGAATTTGTATATTCTTCAGTACCTTTCGGAACTTATAAAATAAAGCCGACGACACAGGGAGGCTGGTTTACTACAGAGAGAAATTATCAGGTCGATACTTACCATACCAATTTTGAAATACCATTGCATCAAAGTGGTACCGTTTCAGGAAAAATAAAGTATGATTATGATCCTAAAAAGGTGCTTGATTTTGATCCTAAAACGGGAGGGATTGTCATAAATATTTTCCAAAACGGAGTATTTGTTCAAAAAGCAGTTACAGACGATTTTGGAAATTTTACAACCTTTTTACAAACGGGTACTTATGAAGTAATTCTGAGTGAAAACTCTTTATTGCCAAATACATACTGTGATAAGACAACGCATTATATAACAGTTGAAGCCGGGAAGATAACAACAGTGCCTGCTTTTGTAATAGGGGTTAAAGAAAGAAAGATGAACATAAAGCGTTTTGGAAGCTGATGACATATCATGTTATAATGGTTTTTAGAAAAAGAAGTTCTTCAACAAACAATTAAAAGCAAAAAAAAGCGTTTCGATTAATATCCTTTATTACATTGAAAAAACAAATGTCTTATTTTTTGAAAATCACCTGTTGCCTAATCTGTATCCATCATTACACAGTTTACAGTCAGGATACGCTGAATCCGCATATTGATTCTGTTTATGTCTTGAGGGATGAACCGTTACAGGACATCGTTACGGATGCAATTGTTGAGCATTCCTTACAAAATGATACGGCATTTTATTTTAAAAAAACACCTAATTCACTAAGAATTCTTGATGCTTCTATTTATTCGATTTCCGGTCCTGTAACGCGATGGGGTAAAAAAGATTGGCTTAAAGCAGGTGGAGTTGTTGCCGGTGGCATTGCTTTGTCTCTTTTGGATAAACCGGTTAAAAATTTCTTTAATAAAAATCAAACAAAATTCTCGAATAGCATAAGTGATTTTGGATATCATTACGGCAAACCCTATACAGCTGCCCTTGCAGTAAGCGGTTTCTATCTTTCAGGAGTACTCTTTAAGAATGAATGGGCAAGAGAAACCTCTTATGTGTTGGCGTCTTCCTATATATCCAGCGGTGTTATTCAGGCTTTTCTAAAGGCGGCTGTGGGCAGAGCAAGGCCTAATACCGGACTTGATCCGTATCATTTCAGACCTTTTGAAGGTAATGCCTCTTTTAGTTCTTTTCCTTCGGGGCATACGCAAATTGCACTCGTTACTTCTATGGTATTGGCAAGACGGGTAGAAAATCCCATACTCAAAACAGTGTTTTATTCGGCAGCAGGTGTGACTATGGTAAGCAGAATGTACAATAATGCCCATTGGTTTACGGATGTGGCTTTAGGCGGTGCGATTATATGGTTTTGTACAGATACGATCATAAAGAGAATGGAAGAAACCAAACATGCCAAACTCTACAAAAAAGAGAAACAGATTAAATGGAATCTGCTTCCGGGTTATAATGGTTTTACGATAATCGGAACCTTTTAAAATAAAAAATGACATCTCACAGATGTCATTTTTTATTTTTAATTACTCAGTACGTATCTTACATTGATTGAGGTGTATTTGTTTTCAGAATCTGCCGTTTTCTTATATTTGATCAATCCGTCTTTATTGATTTCCAGAATTTCAATTTCACTTTTATCATACCACGTAAGTTGATATTCCAGATCAGACTTTCTCAATTCTATAGAGTTGTCTCTGCCAGAACTACTGATTACTGAGCTTCCGTAATATTGATTGTAGTATTTATATAAATCAAATGTCTGTATTTCATCATTGTCCGGAATTTCCAATCGTACATTAGGCACAATTACAAAATTGTTTTTGCGAAGCTTTTCTTTTCTAAGCATATCATCATTAGAAGCCTTAAGCTTGGTTTCAATCCACTCCTTATAGGTGCCTTTGTAACCTTTTTTAATTTCTTCCTTATACGCCTCTTCACCGTCTTTGCCTATTACAAATTCTACCCATTCAGAGAAAGTACCGTAAAATCCGTTTTTCAACGCCAATTCATAAGGAGAGTAACCTGCATCTGAATTCAGTTCCTGCATCCAGTTCATAACCAAGGTAGTTGTTTTTTCCTGTTTTTCAATATCAGGATCAACATTGGAACCCCATAAAGAACGTAACCATTCTTTCTCATCACCTTTAAAACCTTTTTCTACAGCCATCTCGTAAGCAGTTTTTCCTCCCTTGCTGTTTACTTCTTCAATCCATTCCGTTACACTACCCTCAAAACCTTTTTCTACAGCTTCTTCGTACGCGTTTAACGGAACCTTTTTTTCCGTTTGCGAAACTTCCTTTACTTGTTCTTTGAGGTCAGCGACAGTGTCATTAGCAATAACTGTATTCTGAATAGCAATTGCCTCGTAAGTAGCTACAGTTGTTTTTACAGTGGTTTCCACAATGTCCAGAACATCCAATAATGGACTGGTTTCTTCTGAAGCAACTGCTGCTTCCTCTTTTTGTGTTTTTGGTTCTTCAGCTTTCGGAACTTCTGTTTTTACCGTTTCTTCATATTGTAAAGTGGGAGCCAAAGGACTGTCGATCATTTTGGTACTATAAATTAACGATTCCGGTTTTTGTTTCCAGTTCAGATAATCTTTTTTGTTTATTTCATAAGGTTTTATTGCCTCAATAGGGTAGGTATATACAGTGCCGAAAATATCCTGAATTTTCAATTCTGATCGGGCAGCCGTAATATTAAATAATAGGGGAGATGCAGTATCAGAGTTAAAAATGTTTTTGGCATTCATAATATAAAACCATTGATCTTCTATCCACAGATAATAGCCGTTATGAATAAAGTCATTGGTTACAGACTCAGTAAAGTTATATCCGAAATCCACCTCTTTGCCTGCAAATAACTTATCGGCAGAAGTAATCTGTAATGCATGGACCTTGTAAAATTGTTCATTAGTCTGAGCTTCAGCAAAAAAGCCACTAAAAAATAAAACAATTAATAATCTCTTAAGCATAGTTTTTTTATTATGTTTAAGCTACAAAGGTAAATAAAAGCGTAATTAATTTGCAATTAATATTTTATAAGGTATTTTTACTTTAAAATCCTAAAATAAAATGAATAAAGAACAAGGTACAATTACCGTTTTGGTAAAAGAATCGGTTGCTTATATAACTTTTTATCATCCGGCAGGTAACTCGTTTCCTGGTATTTTATTAAAAGATCTTGCAGATACCATTACCAGCCTGAATAAGAATCGTGAGGTAACACTCATTGTTTTGAAAAGTGAAGGAAACAAAACGTTTTGTGCAGGAGCGTCTTTTGATGAATTACTGGCTGTTGACAATCTTGAAAAAGGTGCTGTTTTTTTTAACGGATTTGCAAATGTTATCAATGCTATGCGTACGTCTGATAAAATCATAATTGGGCGTATTCAGGGCAAAGCAGTAGGCGGTGGTGTTGGCTTAGCAGCCGCTTGTGATTATGTTTTTGCAACTGAAGAAGCATCAGTGAAATTATCTGAACTTGCTATCGGAATTGGTCCTTTTGTAATAGAACCTGCTGTTTCGAGAAAAATAGGAATTCCGGCAACGAGCGAAATGACCTTAAACGCATCAGAATGGAAAACAGCAACATGGGCAAAAGAAAATAAATTATATAATGAAGTCTTTGGCTCAGTAGTAGAGATGGATGAAGCATTAGATCAATGGATACAGCGCCTTGCTTCTTACAATCCGGAAGCTTTGTATGAGATGAAAAAAGTGTTGTGGCAGGATACAGATCACTGGGGGACACTTTTGCCTGAAAGGGCAAAAATATCCGGTAGGTTGGTTTTATCTGAATTTACGGTAAATGCTTTGAATCAATTTAAAAATAAATAAAAATGAAATCGCTTTAAAAGCGATTTTTTTATTTTAAAACACCCTCTTGTAATAAAATTAGTAATTTTGCTAAAATTTTTAATACCATGAGTTATATCAGAATTACCAAGCAGTTTACATTTGAAACAGGGCATGCACTATACGGTTATGACGGAAAATGTAGAAATGTACACGGACATAGTTATAAATTATCAGTAACTGTTATTGGTAAACCGATTACAGAAACATCGAATGTTAAATACGGAATGGTCATTGATTTTTCTGATTTAAAGAAAATTGTGGTAGAAGAAATTGTTAATGTATTTGATCATGCTACGGTATTCAATAAAAATACGCCTCATGTAGAATTGGCAAAAGAGCTTGAAGAACGAGGACATCATGTGATTTTAGTTGATTACCAGCCAACAAGCGAAAATATGGTCATTGATTTTGCTGAAAAAATCAAAAACAGATTACCGGAAAACATCTCTTTATATTCGTTGCGTCTGCAGGAAACAGAAAGTTCCTATGCAGAGTGGTATCAGTCAGACAACAACTAAATGATAAAACTTTCAATCCCTTCTCATCAAAAAGTTTTCTTTGCCTCAGATCAGCATTTGGGAGCACCTACTGCGGCATTGAGTATGCCGAGAGAAAAGAAGTTCTTACAGTGGTTGCATCAGATTGAATCAGAAGCCGGAGCCTTGATATTGCTCGGAGATCTGTTTGATTTCTGGTTTGAGTATAAAACAGTAGTACCAAAAGGGTTTGTAAGAATTTTGGGAAAACTGGCACAAATGCGGGACAACGGATTACCTATTTACTTTTTTGTAGGCAATCATGATCTGTGGATGAGCGATTATTTTGAAAAGGAGTTGGGAATTCCGGTTTTTTATAAACCTCAGATTTTTGAAATTAACGGCAGCGTGAAATTATTCATTGCCCATGGTGATGGATTGGGTCCCGGAGATAAAGGATATAAACGCATGAAAAAAGTGTTTACGAATCCTTTTTCTAAATGGCTTTTTCGTTGGCTGCACCCTGATTTTGGTGTGAAGTTAGCCCAATATCTTTCAGTCAAAAACAAATTAATCTCCGGAGATGAAGATGCACGTTTTTTGGGAGAAGATAAAGAATGGCTAATCTTATATGCCAAGAAAAAACTTCAGGAAACACCTTGTGATTACTATATTTTCGGACATCGCCATCTGCCTATGAAATTAGCTATAGGAGAAAATGCCCATTACGTAAATTTAGGAGACTGGATTTCTTATTTTACTTTTGGTGTATTGGAAGGAGAAGAATTGGACTTATTTGTTTATTCGGAACATTCCACTTCGGATCGTTTTCATCCAAAATCCAGTCATGATGTTTGAAGTGATCCCATTTTACTTCTGTTAAATCTACCTCCGGATCAATCAGTCTTTTTCCCGTACGGTTATTGATAGAAACATTACTGCTTCCTACATATACAGCCACATCTCTGCCTTCTTTCGCAAAATGTTGTTGTATGAATTGTGCCATCTGCCAGATCATATCGGGTGTATTAAGACGCATGTTCTGCTTTTCAGACAATAACTCCATATTGTCAAACGCCAGCCGTTCTTTTGTCTTTTTATCAAAAACTCTGAAATGAGCAACTCCTGTACGGGATCTCAGCATCATTCTCCAGCTCAGACGGTGTCCTTCTTCAGTCCATAATACATCACCTTTAATAAGCCAGTGTCTGAAAGGCAGTAAGGTTTGTAAAGCCAGATAAGGTACAAAAAAGCCAAAAAATATTCCTCTGTATTCGTTATAGTTTACAGTTGCCAATTCCGGGGTTAATATCGGTTTTTTTCTTAGCAGATAGCGTTTGATGTCTTCAGGTTTGAAAAAAAAGATACTAAAACACAAGGCAAAATAAGGAAATACACCAATACCCAGTGTGATGGAATTAAACAGATGGAAACAAAAAGAAGCGATGATCGCAAACCATCTTGTTCTGCGCCATAGTAGAGCAGGAATAATAAGCCCGTCGAAAGCGATACCCGAATAGGCAATGAAATAATGAAACTTTTGGGAATGAAAAAGAGGTTTTATGAAATCAGGAGACTTCATGGCTATAAACATGTTCTCAGTAACAGTAGCATTCAGCCAATCCGGGTAAAATTTAGCAATAGTAGCAAAAATATAGACACAGGAAATCTGAAAGATAAACATCCACGAAATCCATTGCGGCATTGCATAAGCCTTTATTTCCGGATGCTTTTTTACATCCAGAGAGGCATACCGGTTGGCGGGTAAAAAACACATGATCACACAGATCAGCCACATAAGATAATAATGATTGTTATAAGAAGTTTTCTGAATGAAATATACGCTGCCCCATATCAAAGTAAGTGCAACAATGCTCCAGCGGTATTTATAGCCAAGTGTAACACCAAGAGCGGCTATTGCCATCAATACAAAATGTACGTACATATAATTACCCATGAGCGGTAATAACCATTCAAATCCAATAAATGTAAAGTTAAGCTGAGGTGATACAAGATTACTGGTAACCCATCCTGTTAGTAAGGCACCGATGCTTTCAAATAAAAATACAATTCCAAAAAAAATACGGAAGATGATTAATACGGAATTATCAATAGGTTTGAATAATTTCTGAATCACAGGTCAAGTTTTTTTATAGGGGTTAATTTCTGTATTTTATAGTTTTGTTTAGGAGCATCTTGATTCCACTTAGGATCATTTTCACTTAGAATCCAATCGTGATGGCGAAAATGGCTCCACGGTACGGCTGTTAAATCCACTGTGGGATCAATAAGTCGTTTTGCAGGTCTTCTGTTGATGGTTACATTGCTTCTGGCTGCATAAACAGATACGTCTATTCCTTGTTTTTTATAATATTCCTTTATAAACTGAGCCATTTGCCAGATAACATCCGGTGTGTTGAGCTTGAGTATCTGATAATCAGTAAGCAATTCTTTATTGTTGAACGAAATTTGTTGCCCTGTTGCTTTATCAACTACTTTGTATCGTGTAGTTCCTAAGCGGTAATTCAGCATTACACGCCAACTTAGCCGATCTCCTTCAGTGGTCCACATGACAGGACCTTCTATTGCCAAATGCCTGACCGGAAGCAGTAGTTGTAACAGTACATAAGGAACAATTACAACATAAAATAGAATGCGATAGTCTTTGAAATGATATGTTTTGAGTTTTTCTGTTAAGACGGGCTTCTTTCTTAAAAATAATTTCCGGATTTCTTCCGGCTTAAAAAAGAATACGGTAAAAGCCAGAGAAAGAAAAGGAAAAATTCCAATCCCGAGAAAATAGGCATTAAACATATGAAAGAATACCGCTGCAAATACAGCCAGCCATCGCGTTCTTCTCCATAACATAGCTGGTATGATAAGTGCATCAAACAGAATGCCCAGATAAGACATCAATTGATGAAACCATAGCGTGTTGAGCTTCGGACTCAATTTGTTGTATACTTTTCTTCCTGAAAAAAGCTGATCGATAAAACTTCCGTCGAGCCATTCGGGATTGAATTTGCAGAAGCTGGCAAAAATATAAACGCATGCGATCTGTAAGATAAATAAAAAGGAAATCCACTGTGGCATAGCATAGGCCTTTATTTCCGGATTTATTTTTGCATCTGCAGAGGCATATTTGTCAGCCGGCATAAAACACATGATAATACAAATGAGCCATATCAGATAGTAGTGGTGACGGTAATCGGTTTTCTGCATAAAATAAATACAGCTCCAGCCAATGGTTAATAACACAGTGCTCCATCGGTATTTAAAACCAATGGCAACAAAAAGAGCGGCTATCATCATTAAAACGTAATGAACGTACAGATAGTCATTCTTTAAAAAATTAAGCCATTCAAATCCGATGAAAGTAAAGTTGACTTTAGGCTTTAATAAATAGGCATTGATTCTGTTTTCATTAAAGGTACGTATGCATTCAATAAAAACGATCAGACCAAAAAAGATTCGGAAAACAATCAGAGGAGCGTTGTCTACGGCTTTAAATAAACTTTTGAGCATGCTTTATTTTTTTTCTGGTAACGGATAATGCAATTTCTGAATTTTCATCGGAACTACTGTCGGCGGTTTTTCATCAATATGCTTTCTATCTCTTATCCATTCATTATGTCCGAAATAATTCCATTTGGTTGCTGCTAAATCAACGGAAGGATCTATCATCTGCTGGGTATTCTTTCCATTAACGGATACACTGCTTCTTATGGCATAAACAGCGACATCTTTACCCTGTTTTGCAAAGTGATCTCTAATATGATGTGCCATCTGGAAAGCAATATCCGGATGGGCTAATTTTTTGTTCTGAAAATCTGTAATAAGTTCATTGTTCCTGAAATGAAGAACTTCATTCGTTTTTTTATCGACTACTTTATAACGTACATTTCCGGAGCGGTATCTCAGCATCAGCCTCCAGCTAAGACGGTGTCCTTCCTCAGTCCATAAAACATCTCCCTTGATAGCGTAGTGTCTTACAGGGAGTAAGGTCTGAACTACAATATAAGGGGCAAAGAAAGACCAGAAAAGAGTTCGGTATTCTTTATAATTGATTTGGGCAAGTTCGTCCGTCAGAACCGGTTTGCTTCTCAGAAAAAACTTACGAATGTCTTCAGGTTTAAAAAAGAAAATACTGAACGATAAACTGAAATAAGGAAAAGTTCCCAAACCGTGTAAATACGAGTTGGAGAGATGGAATATAAGTGAGGCAATAATGGCAATCCAGCGTGTCTTACGCCATAACAAAGCAGGGATGACCAGTCCGTCAAAGATGATTCCTGCATAGGCTGTAAAAAGAAATAGTTTTTGAGAAGAGAATGCCTCCTTTAAAAAAGGAAAAGGTTCTCTGCCATTATAAATGGCCTTGGTAATGGTTCCGTCCAGCCAATCCGGATAAAACTTGGCTATGGTAGCATAAAAGTAAACACATGAAATCTGAAAAATCAGCAGCCATGAAATCCATTGAGGCATGGCATAGGCTTTTATTTCAGGTCGCAATCTGGCATCTACAGATGCATAAGTATGAGCTGGCAGAAAACACATGATAATAGAAATCAGCCAGAGTAGATAGTGGTAATTGTTGTAATCTGTTTTTTGAATCAGATAGATACAGGCCCAACCTAAAGTCAGGAGAACGACATTGAGCCGGTATTTAAATCCTATAAAAACGAAAAAGGCCAATACCATCATGACGCCAAAGAGCACATAAGAATAAGTGCCCATCAAATGGTTTAACCATTCAAAACCGAAAAAAGTAAAGTTATAAGAGGGCTTAATCAGTGTCCGCTTCACCCAGCCTGATTTTAACAGGTAATAGAGTTCATACAAAAAGATGAAACCAAAAATCAACCGGAAAACAATTAACGGTGCATTGTCAATTGGTCTGAAAAGTTTATGAACGAAGTTTTTCAAAGTAGTGGATAGTTTTTAGGCGGTCTTTTTCAATATTCTCTTTTAGTTCTTCAAGAGATGAAAATTTCATTTCGTCTCTTATCTTGTCTAAGATACTAATTTTAAGTTTTTTTCCGTATAAATTCCCTTCGAAATTCAGGAAATTAACCTCAATAGTACGTGGATTAGTTCCTATGGTTGGATTGGTGCCTATATTCATCATTCCCTTTACTGTTTCGCCGTTTATGATGGACGAAACAATATATACACCATTATGTGGTACCAGTTTATAATCTTCTTCTAATACAATATTTGCCGTCGGAAAACCGATTGTTCTGCCTATTTTCTTACCTTCTACAACAGTGCCTTCAAGGCAATAAGCATAGCCGAGGTATTCGTTGGCGAGAGCAATGTTTCCTTCTTCAAGAGCTTTCCTGATTTTGGTAGAGCTGACCGATATATGATCAATTTCTTTGGCTAAAATCTGTTCTACCTCAAAACCATATTTTCGTCCGAATTTAATAAGATCGTTAATATCTGCCGAACGGTTTTTTCCGAAACGGTGATCATATCCGATGATTATTTTCTGAATATTGAACTGGTCGACCAGTATCTTTTTTACAAATTCTTCCGCTGATAAAGCAGCAAATTCTTTGCTAAAAGGATGAATCACGAGATGATCAACGCCAAAATGTTCTAATAAAACTGTTTTTTCGTGTATGGTATTAAGTAATTGTATGGATGCAGAAGTATCTAATACCATTCTTGGATGAGGAAAAAAAGTCAGCACCAAGCTTTCTGCTCCGGTTTCATGACTTTGCCGCGTAAGTTTTTTCAGTATGGATTGATGTCCGAGATGTACTCCGTCAAAGGTGCCTAAGGTAACAATTGTTTTTTTGTCAGAATAAAATTCTGATATGGCGTTAAATACTTTCAACTGTTTTTTTGTTTACAAATTTAATTATATATTTAATATATAGGGGTCTATTTGCAGTACAAATAGTAAATGTATAGTTGCTATATTGCAAAAAAGATTGTCTGAGCCGGCTTTTGACAATTACTCGTTTCTGTTTTATCTTCCATGATTCATTTATTTGGCCAATCATTTCTTCTGTAATCATTTTTTTATAATCAAATAGAACAATCTAAGTTGTTTTATAAATCGTATTTAATTATTAGCTATGATATTTAACAGTGTACCAAATTCAGGATATGAAAAAAATAATAACTTTACTCTCTTAAAAAAAGATAAAAAATGAACTTTAGAATGCTCTTTGGCTTGGTTCTTTTATTGTTTAATGTGTTTATTTCCACAGCGCAAAACAATTTTTGGACAAAAACCGATAAATTAAAAGACAGGGATATTCCTTTAATGGACAGAACTCATTTTCCTGATCAGTTTCAATTGTATGCAGTTAACTATACGGCACTTAAAGAAAAATTGCTTGCTGCACCAAATGAATTTACTCAAAACGCATCGGATGTAATTATTAAATTACCCAATGCAGAAGGTGATTTGGTAGATTATAAAGTCTACAGTTCTCCTGTAATGGAAAAAGAACTTCAGGATAAATATCCTGAAATAAAAACGTATAAAGCAATTGAAGCCAAAACGGCTCAGGCAACTGTGCGAATTTCTATAACACCGGATTTTGGAATGCATATTATGGGGTCAGATGTTAAAGGCACTACGTTTTATGTAGATACCTATACAAAAGATTTTCAAAATTACATCCAGTATAAAAGAAAAGACATTGGTGCTGATCTTTCAGAATTTTCATGTCTTGTCAGCGAAAATACCGCTCCGCAGTATGAAACCAATAGTGTGATGGATACTCAGAGCAACGATAATAAGTTTCGTTCCTACAGATTGGCTATGGCATGTACTATCGAGTTTGCAGGTTTTCATATTGCTGCTGCGGGACAAACTAATGGTACGGATACACAAAAAAAACAGGCTGTATTAAGTGCTATGATTGTAACAGTAAACCGATTGAATTCTATATATGAAAGAGATATGTCGGTACGTTTGACGCTTGTAGCCAATAATGATGCTATTATTTTTGTTTCATCAGATAATTTCAACAATAATAATCCGAATATCTTAATTGATCAGAGTCAGCAGGTAATCGATGCTGCAATTACCAATAGCAATTATGATATAGGTCATACAGTAAGTACCGGAGCAGGCGGTTTGGCTGGTTTAGGTGTTATCTGTATTACTGGATCAAAAGCACAGGGTGTTACCGGGCAGAGTAATCCTGTAGGTGATCCGTTTGATATTGATTATGTAGCGCACGAAGTAGGACACCAGTTTGGGGCTGAGCATACTTTTAACAGTAATACAGGTTCATGCAACGGAAACAGAAGTTTCACTGCATCTGCAGAGCCGGGTAGTGGAAGTACTATCATGGCGTATGCCGGTTTGTGCGGAGATCATAATTTGCAGAACAATTCAGATGCTTACTTTCATTATTACAGCATTTCAGAAATGACGGCACGTGTAAAAGCTACCTCCTGTGCTGCAATTATCAGTTCTTCTAATCCGACACCAGTAGTTGATGCAGGAAATAATTATACCATACCTTACGGAACTCCTTTTAAGCTTACAGCGACGGGTACAGATAGTAACAATCCGAATAGTTTAACCTACGGATGGGAACAGACAGATACGCAATGGTCAACACAGCCACCAACTGCTAATAATACAACCGGGCCTAATTTCAGATCATTTACTCCTTCAAGCAGCCCGGTACGTTATTTTCCGGCATACGCAACAGTTCTTGCCGGATCTTCTTCTGCCAATGGTGTTGTGTCTACACAATGGGAGCGTCTGCCAATGGTTCCAAGAACAATGAATTTTGGTGTTTCTTTGAGAGATAATAATACAATTAACGGAGGACAGGTTTCTCAGGATAATATGAAGGTTACCTTTGCAAATACCGGTCCTTTCCTGATCACTTATCCGAATAATTTAACAAACACTCCGACAGAAGAATGGCAGCAAAACCAAACCTATACGGTTACATGGAATGTTGCCGGTACTACAGGGAATGGAATCAATACCTCAAATGTAAATATTTCGTTCTCTTTGGACAACGGGCAGACCTTTATTCCATTGGTTGAGAATACCCCTAATGATGGTAGTCAGTCTGTTACATTGCCTCCTGTAGAATTTACATCCAATAATGCTTATGTAAAAATTGAGCCTGTAGGAAATATTTACTATACGCTTTCTAAAAAGATGACCATTATCGGAGATGGAGTAAGTTCAAATGATCAATTTGAATTTGATAACTTCCGCTTGTATCCTAATCCTTCGAGTGATGTCGTTAACATTCATTTTGATTTAAGTACTATGGCCAACATAGAATTTGAGCTGTATGATTTAAACGGCAGATTGGTGTATAAAGATGTTTTAAATAATTCAAACAATGTAGCCTATAGCTTGCCAATGAATCAATTTTCGAGTGGTATTTATCTCTTAAAAATCAAAGACGGCAGTCACAGCGTAGTCAAAAAGATTGTGAGAAAATAATTGAAAATAAATTAGGATAAAAAAACCGTTACAACTGTAACGGTTTTTTTTATGGGCTTCAGGTCTTTTAAAACTTGTGTTTTTGGCATAAAAAATTGTTACAATGCTGTAACAATTTAAAAAAAGCATGCTTTATATTTTGTTTTTTAATATAAATACATCATTTTTACAAAATATTAACACGGGAGCAGTACATTTTTCTACCTATCTGTCTTCCTTTACCTGATACCATGAAAAAGTATTTTTACTGTATGATGCTGCTTTTGAGCGGCCTTGGCAATCTGTATGCGCAGAGTGCGAATCAGAACTACGTCAAAGAAACCATCTACCGTACTAAACCGGAATTTTATTATGATGGAAATCCTATTTATGTAGAGAACAGCAACAACCACTATGTCACCACCACGTATACCGACGGATTAGGGCGTCCGATCCAACAGATACAGGAAGGGATATCACCGGATGAGAGCAAAAAAATCGTCACCCATATCGAATATGAAAAAAACATCGGACAAACGCGCCAATAC